>MDTG01224062.1_pt1 | contig 60113 bp, 41 predicted proteins | sample 811421 | NCBI WGS metagenome assembly MDTG01 (sample SAMN05326645, study PRJNA326480) | marine metagenome | isolation source: seawater | place: Pacific Ocean: South East | collected 2011
TAAGCGCATCGGCTACCAGGCTGTGCGATGGCTGGTTCTTAAGTTGGGCAATAAAGCCAATGCCACAGGCATCTTTCTCAAACTCTTCTCTATATAGTCCTTTGGGTTTGCTCATTTTGTTCGTTTAAACTTGGCAATCGTTTACGTTGATTTGATAGCTCTTTGTAAAGTCAACCATTCTGAATTTATCTAATTTGTCTGTGTTGAAGCCAGTAGATTTCATAGACCATATGAACTCCATGCTTAGGAAAAACACGAATAAACAACTGTAAACCAACCGATTAAAACCTTAACTTATAGCATGTCCAAGATTCAGAATGAACAACTGCTTTTTGAACTCATACAGTCACTCACCAAGTCTGAGAAGAGAAGTTTTAAGCTATATGCCAACCGGGTAGGAAGCTCGCGCGAAACGAAATACATAAAGCTGTTCGACATAATGGAGCAAATGGATGTGTACGATGAGGCACTGATTCTCAAAAAACTACCCAAAACCAGCAAGACACAGTTTGCCAATCTCAAATCTCACTTATACAGTCAGATTTTGGCTAGTCTGCGTCTTTCTAACCTGAAACACGATATAGACATAGACCTGCGGGAACAGTTGGATTACATTAGGGTGCTCTATAAAAAGGGGCTTTATCACCAGAGTCTGAGGCTGTTGAACAGGGCCAAAAATATAACGGGTGACTATCGAAAAGACTTATTTCAGCTGGCACTGCTCGACTACGAGAAACAGATTAGGTCTCAGCAGGTATTCGATTTGGAAGAAAAACAGGCCGATGAACTCAACGCCCAAACTGAGCAGGCCATGAAGCGATTTATGAATGTGCAACAGTTTTTCACGCTGGCCACTAAGCTAAAAGCCCGCTTTGTGGAACACGGCATGGTGAAATCGGAAAGGGAATTAAACAACCTCAAGGCCCTCTTCTACACCAACCTGCCCGACTTTAAAGAGTCGGAGTTGGCATTCAACGAAAAGTTTTATCTATACCGAGCCTACTACTGGTTTTCCTACCTTACTTACGACTTCGAAAAGTGCATTACCTATGCCGAAAAGTGGATCGACATATTCCACGAAACGGGACTCGATAAGAAAAGACGAGCCGGGTATTTAAAAGGGCTCAATCGATTATTGCAATCGGCCTTCAGAGTAAACAGCATTCAAAAGTTTGAGCACTACTATAGCCTATTTCAACGGTTTGAACAGCAGGAAGGTCCCTCATTGGCCAGTAATACGCAGGTATTATTGGTGAAGTATAAGGCTATTCAGGCTTTCAATCACGTGTTTCTTACCACCGACTTTGAAGGCAAGCTGCCCGAAATAAAAACCATAATGCAAGAGGTGGAGGCTAACAGGAAATACATTGACAAGCACAACCTTATTGTAATCTACTATAAAGCCTCAGTCTATTATTTTGCCCTAAAACACTACAGCCAGGCAAGGCTCTACCTGAACCGGTTGCTAAACGATGGAGACAGACTGCGCAGTGATCTCAAAGGCTATGCCCGTATATTGAGCATACTCATAGATTACGACACCGGAGAAGAAGATTATATGGAACAAAAACTACAAGCCGCCCGCGACTATATTGTTTTCGAAGAAAACCTGGGAAAGGTACAGCAAGTCTTTCTGGAATTTATGAGCAAAATAGGTTCTATTTTTCCACAAGACCTCAAAAAGGGATTTATGAGCCTAAAGGCAGAAATTGAAAAAGTGAATGAAGGAGACTTCTCCCAAAAAACACTGCTCTATTTTGACCTGATGAGTTGGATTGACTCTAAAATTGAGGGCAGGGACTTTGCCGAACTGGTGCGAGAGAAGCGTAACGCCTACAGTTGAGTGGGCAGAAGCCGCATAGAGGCAGAGCCGGTTATCTACGAATTACAAAAGATTCCATAAGGATGGTTATATTTGCCTCATGTCTGATGAACGGAAGGTCATTGTCATTCTCACCTTTATTTTCCTGATTATTCTTTCGACCCGCTGGTTTAGAACCACAAAGGAAGTCGAAAGAGCAGAATGGCCCGAAATTATTACCGAATACAGAGAGGTACTTAGCCCCGAAGAAATCCAGTTAATTGATTCCGTTGTTGTACGACCAATCCTTTATAGCAACGTTACCTTTCTGGATTCACTCGATTCAGACGAAGCCAAACAGCGTTTTATTGCCGTAATGTTGCCGGCCATACTGGTGGCTAAAAAACGACTGGAAATAGACCTAAAACGACTGGAAAGCATTCAGATTAAAAAGAAATTGAATGCTGAAGACAGCCTGTTTTTTCTACAACTAACAGAAACCTATAAAACAGACGATATTCTGTTGCTTAAAAGAAGGCTGCTCACCCACCCCAACAGCATCGTATTGGCGCAAGCTGCCATTGAATCGGGCTGGGGCAAATCTCGCTTTTTCAGAGAAGCCAACAATGTCTTCGGGGTTTGGTCATTCGATCCCAATGAGCCTCGTATTGCCGCTAGTGTAAGGCGAGAAGATTACCAGGTATATCTGCGAAAATATGATCATATTGAAGAATCGGTGATGGACTATTTTCAAACCATAGCCAGAACCCCTGCATATGCCCGGTTCCGTAGAAAAAGGGCCGAAACTTCAGACATCAGGGCCCTGGTTCCCTTGCTGGATAAATACTCGGAGCGAGGAGACGAATATGTGGAGCAGGTATTTGGAATGATTCGCTACAATAGGTTTGAACAGTACGATCATCATCGCTTGGACACAACATATCTAAGATACCCGCTTAAGTAATGCGCAGTTTGATAATCTTTCTATTAGCAATTGGCACGCAGCTAAGTGCCCAGGAAGGCGGAATAAGTGCCTTTGTATATCATCGTTTTGGAGATGACAGGTTCCCCAGTACCAACGTATCGCTCGATAAGTTTGAGGCGCACCTAAAATTTTTAAAGGATGGAGGCTATGAAGTGCTCACCTTTTCTGAAGCCATAGATCGTTTAAAGAGACCCAAGAAAGGCCAAAAAGCAGTGGTTCTGACTATAGACGATGGCTACTCTAGCTTTTACGAAAAAGGCCTTCCTCTATTACAGAAATATGGCTTTAAAGCCACATTGTTTGTAAACACTGAAACGGTTGGAGGAAAAGACTATATGAACTGGTCTGAACTGAAAAAGGTACAAGAGGCCGGTATAGAAATAGGCAATCACTCACATTCACATGCCTACTTTCTCAACAAAACAGACGCCTTCTTTGAAGAGGATTTACAAACAAGTGAAGATGCTTTTATAGAACACCTGGGTACTAAACCTACCATTTATGCCTATCCCTATGGAGAGTGGAATGCTTTTATGGCCAATACCCTAAAAAAAAGAGGTTATAAAGGAGCTGCTGCTCAAAACTCAGGAGTAATGCATAGCCAGCAAAGCCAGTTTTATTTGCCTCGCTTTCCCATGTCGGAGTTCTATGCCAATCTCAATGAATTTAAACAGAAAGCTAACATGCATGCTCTGGTAGTAAGCCGTCAGGAAGTCAATACCAATGGTTTTTCGGGTAGCAAAAGTCTTCCGCGAATTGAGCTGGAGTTTACAGAAAACAAACTAAAACTAGAGCAATTGCAGTGCTTTGTTCAGGGAGCCGAATGTCGTAAATCCATACAGGTTGTAAAAGAAGGGTTGGTTAAGCTAAGCATTAGGCCAGACCGGGACCTAAAACGAAGGAGGACACTATTTACCATTACCGTGCCCGATAGTGAAGGCCGTTGGCACTGGTTCAGTTACCTTTGGGTAATCCCTCAAATTGCCGAGTAACCCATAAAAAAGCTTATCTTTCTTAAGTGTTAATTGTTATGAAAAAGTTGTTGCCTTTGTTTTTAACACTCGCTGCTTTAGTTGCTCCGCATTCAAGCCATCAGAAACCACAAGGTATAGACGAGCTAAGCTGGTTACTAGGTCAATGGCAACGCTTAAATGCTCCCCCCGGCACTACCGCTTTTGAGTTTTGGGAAAAACAAACAGATACAGAGTATAAAGGAATTGGCTTTACACTGAAAGATACGGATACGGTATTTGTAGAACACCTGCAACTACTCCAAGAAGACAATGCGCTCTTTTATATTGCCAAAGTGGCTGAAAATGATAATCCGGTACGCTTTAGGCTTACCTATACTAATGCTGATGGGTTTATTTGCGAAAATCCGGAACACGATTTCCCGAAAGTTATCAGCTACAAACTCGAACAAAACAAGCTCATTGCATCTATATCAGATGGTGCGTCCAGGAAGAAAGATTTTGTATTCAATAAATTGAATTAGTACCAAAACCAACGTTCAACTTATGCCCGGGCTTTAGTTTTTTCATTTTTCCACTTAAGTTTAGCAAGTAAAACCTAACCAATGAAACATTCACCATTTCTCTTGCGCTCTGTAATTTTATCCGCAATCGCCTCTTTGATTTTTACTTTTTCAGCACAAGCTCAAAAAAGAGCTATAGATATCAATGAGCTCATCAATGAAACACAGCTAATGTCCGAAGACCAGAACCTGATGCGGTTGGTTTGGTACATTCCTTTAGAGTACTGGGAAGCTTCTTTTGCTGCTGACGAGAGCATATCGGCCGATGAGTTGGAAGAAATGATTGATATTTTTGATGATTTTGAACTGATAGCCGTGATTGATGGAGAGTTTGGTGTTTTTGGTAACATAAAATACACACCAATATCTGAGGTAAGAGCCATGATTCGCCTAGAAACATCTGATGGTAAAAAACATCTGCCACTAGATGACTCCGAAATAAGCAATGATGCCAGTACGCTAATGTCTTTCATGCAACCCATGCTAGCCAATATGATGGGCGATATGGGGAAAAACATGCAGTTTTTCATGTTCAAATCTAAGGGTAAGGAAGATCGGCTTATCGATCCCTTTAAACAACATTCGTTTAAAGTACATTTGGGCGATGAGGTTTTCTCTTTTGAACTTCCGCTTGCCTCGCTCCTACCACCGAAATATTGCCCTACCGATGGAAAGAAAATGAAAGGAACCTGGATTTACTGTCCATTTCACGGAGTAGAACTAACCGATAAGAACTAGCCAACTATTTTCAACTTGTAATACAGAATTGAAAAAGGTCATGTATGAGCTTCTTAAGTTCTATACATGACCTTCATTTTTTTGCTTGTACCCTACTCTACTCTAAGAGCATTTACAGGATTAATTCTGGAAGCCCGCACGGCATGATACACTATAACGGACAGCATAATTAAGAAAGATAGAAAACCACTGGCCACAAACACCAGCAAACCAATGTCTACCCGGTAAGCAAAATCGCTCAACCACTGATTCATTAAATACCAGGTAACGGGAATGGAAATCAAGAACGCCAATCCAAGTTGAATGCTGAACTGCCGGAGTAATATATTCATAATGGTTATTGGCGAGGCTCCTAACACTTTTCGAATGCCAATTTCCTTAACCTTGGTGTTGACTACAAGTATGGTTAAGCCCAAAAGGCCAAAAGCAGCAATCAGTATGCTTATTACGGTGGCAACGCCCGCTATCTTATTTACCCTTGCTTCGTTTTCATAAAGAAGTCGCAACCGTTCATCGATAAAGCTAAAGTTTAACTCTTCATTTGGAAATAACTCAGACCATGCCTCATCCAAAATATCTCTAACCGCGAGCAAATTCTGACCGGTATACTTGAAAAACACCTTGGGTATGGGGTTATCATTGATAGTAACATCGCTTATTCCGGCAAATATGGGTGACAGGTTTTGCACTATAATCAGGGGTTCTACATCTGTATGTAGCGATTGAAAGTTGAAGTTTTCCGTAACCCCAATAATTCGATGGTTACCAAAGTCGTTGCCCGGAAGCTTCTTACCAACTGGGTCTTCTAAACCAAAATAGTCAACTGCCGCCTGATTAATGATAATTGACTCCCGCTTATCCACTTCCATGTCTTCGTCAAAGGCTCTCCCTTCTTTCATGGCAATGTTAAAGCCGTCAACAAAATGAGCGTCTGTAGCCAATACATAAAACTGTCTGAACTGTCCATTCACATCGTTGAAGCCCACCTGAGTCCAGCCGGTAGATCCAAACATATGGTTGGCCGCTCCAAGACCCGATACTTCCGGATACTGGCTCAATCGTGCCTTCAATAATTCGGCATTTTCGAAGCCTGAAACTATCCCATTGAGCATTCCATTGGCACCTTCTTTCGGATACAGATTCACATAAACCATGGCGTCTTTTTCATAGCCAACATCGCTGCTTTGTAAGAAATTAAGCTGCTGACGCATAATTAAGGAACCTGAAATAAGAAAAATGGTGAGCAATAGTTGAAACACCACCAACGACTTTCGAAATATACCAGCTCCGCGACCTCCGCTCTTTCCTCCTCTCAAAATATTAATGAGCTTGAGGTTTGAAAGCACAAAGGCGGGATATAAGCCCGTGGCAATACCTACCAATAAAATGATAGAGATAAGAAGTAATAGGTTCTGTAAATCAAAAATGATAGCTATTTGAGTGCCGGCCAGATGGTTGAAGGTGGGCAATAGAAACAGAGCCAAAGCTACACCAGCCAAAGTGGCAAAAGCGGTGATAAGGATGCTTTCTGACAGATACTGCCAGATAAGGCCGCCTTTCTGCGCCCCAACTACCTTTCTGATGCCTACTTCTTTAGACCTTCTAATGGACTGACCGGTAGACAAAGTAGTGTAGTTAATGCAAGCCATTACTAACACCAGCATGCCAATAGTGGCCAGCACATAGACATACCTGGGGTTACCCACGGGCATGGAAGCTGCAGGGAAGTCGGGGTTTAAATGTATGTCTTCCAATGGTTGCAAGCCTAACTCGTATTGACCTTCTTCTATTCGGTCGCCTAAAACGCTGTTAATCATTTCAGGAAACTTTTCAACCACTTCTTGTGCCGAAGTATTTTCACGAAGTAATACAAAAGTCTCCGGTGCAATATTGAACCAAGCCTGCAAAGCCCTGGGGTTATAAAATCGTTCCTTATCTTCATTAGAAACGATCATATTCATCTGAAACCCGGTGTTAGAGGGCATATTGGCCATTATGGCCGATACCTCATAACTCACCTTATTGTCGTTGACCTGCAGCGTTATGTGCTTACCCACAGCTTCTTCCGATCCAAAATATTTCAAGGCATAGTCTTCCGAAAGCACAATGGTGTTACGCTCTAGTGGCTTTTGCACATTGCCCTTTAGTAGCTTAAAACTAAAAACATCGAAGAAGTTGGGGCTTACAAATGCCACTCGTTCATTAAGTCTGTTTTCTCCATCTCCTACCAAAAAATTGCTGTAGTCTACCAGCACAGTGGCCTCTACCTCAGGAATATTAGCTTCTAAAGTGGGGGCTAGTGGCAATGGCGAGGAGGTGTAGAAAAACTGCTGGCCCTGACCATAATCTTCTTTGGTCCAGGTTCGGTATATCCGGTCTCCCTTATCGTGAAATTTGTCGAAACTAAGTTCTTGCCTCACATATAAGCCTATGAGTATAAAGCATGCCATGCCAACAGCAATGCTGCCTATATTTAACACCGTGTTGGTTTTCTGTTTCCACAAAACCCGGGCTGCAACCTTAAAATTGTTTCTTGTCATGTTGATGATATTTGAGTTTGTTGTTTTGATTCGCTTGATGTTCATTGGGCGGAAGAAGCGAAGCACATCCCAACAGAAGAGCCACCGGGCGCGCCTGGGCTTTTGAGAAACCCGCCTATCGAAGAGTTCATAAATGTCTCCTTCTATTTCTTCCAGAAATTCCTGCCGGCAGTAGAGTCGCAAAAAACGCTGAGCCAATCTTGGGGGCGATATGTGTTGTTGCTTACTCAAGAACTTCCCAATGAGATATCTGTTATTCGGTTATAAAGCTTCAATCGCAAAGACTGGGCCTCGTCCAAGGCCTTCTTGCCTTGGGAAGTAAGCTCGAAATAGCGCTTACGCCTCCCGCCTCTTTCGTTGGTGGCACCACCCATTTTGCTCTTCACAAAACCTTTATCGTCCAGCCTCCTCAAGGCCGAGTGAATGGCGCTTATGTTCACAGTTCGGCCAGTCTCCTTCTTTATTTCGTCCATTACAGCCACTCCGTAGGCTTCGGGGTAAAGGGCCCCAACGGTAAGTAAGACCAGTTCTTCGAATTCACCTAGATATGTACCTTTCATAAGCGTGTAATATTAGTTACACAAATATAAAACAAATATATCTTTCATATTTGTACAAGTAATTAACACTTGTTAACCTGGTCTTGGGTATGAATCGGCAGATTTGTGTAGCGAACCGTAGCCAGCATAGTTTAGGAAATAATGACCTTAACCTTGAGGTTAACCAGCAAAACTGCGACAGAGGAAACCAACACCAATATGTAATAAAACCATCTATTGGTAGAATTGTCTTTCAACCTGAATATGTGGCTTTCCTGAGAGTTGTATTTTCTCTTTAGGAAGTCGTCCAGCTCAGTGGCAATGTACTTCAGGCTTTCCTTGATCATGTGTTTACCATCAATTCTGTGCCTTTATTCCAATTCTCCCTAAAGGTTACCCTGCCAAAAGAAAAAAAGCGGAAAAAAATTTTCCGCTTTTAATTTTTTACCGAACATTTAATTCTTTCAGCGATCTTATCACATAAACAACCTACAGGTTATCAATTACTTACAAAAAAGGTTATTCGCTTCGAAGCGAGTTGACAGGATTAGAGTTGGCCGCTCTTAAAGCTCTATAGCTCACTGTAACAATGGCTATGAACAATACTCCTAAGCCTGAAAGCAAAAACACGTCTACCCCTACTCTAACTCTATATTCAAAGTTTTGCAGCCAGTTGTTCATAATCCAGTAGGCTATTGGAGAGGCAATAATAAAAGCCAGCAAAATTTGCCGGGTAAAAGAGCCTGAAAGCAGCATAAACAGTTTCCATTCACTAGCGCCAAGTACTTTTCTTATACCCAACTCCTTCACTCTTTTCTGAATGGTAAACGATGCCAAACCAAACAGGCCTAAACAGGCAATGAAAATACTCAAACCGGCCCCAACGGTGAAAATAACCTGAGCCTGACGGTCGGACTCATAGAAGGTTTCCAATTGTTGATCGAGGAAATGGTATTCCATAACGGTGCGGTTGTCGAATTTCTCGTGCACCTTTCTGGCTTCATCGATAATACCGGAGATATTTTGTCCTGAAACTTTTAAAATAAAGTAGTCGATAACTGCGGCTTCGTTATTCCAGGCACCCACAATAAGAGGTTCTATACTGGTGTGCAACGATTGATAATTGAAGTCTTTGAGTACCCCAATTATTGTGTACTTGCCGTCTCCGCTGCGCGTTTCCAGTTGTAGCGTTGCCCCTATAGGGTTTTCAATACCCAACGATTTAACTGCGGCCTCATTGATCAGAATTTTTGTACTGTCAGATACATCATTACCACTAAAAAACGTACCATCGGCCAGCTTAATATCAAAGGTTTTCAACATGTCGGGGTCAAAACTCATGTAATACAGCTCAGTAGAATCCATTACAGCTCCACCCTTATTGAAAGCGCTCACTTCTACCCTGTTTATGTTTTTCCACTCACCCGGAACTCGCGAAGCCACTCCAACACTCTCTACCCCGGGTATCTGGGCAAATTCATTCTTCATGGTTTTGAACACCGGTCTTACCGCACCATTATTAATATCTATAACCAATAGGTTTTCCTGGTTAAAACCGAGATTTCTATTTTTTATGAAACTCATTTGGTTAGAGACCACCAAAGTGGAAATAATGAGTACAGTAGACAAAATGAATTGAAAAATAACCAGGGCCTTGCGAATGTTGAACGAACCTCCCTTTACCTGCTCTCCTTTGAGAATATTTACCGTTTTAAAACCAGTCATGAAGAGAGCAGGATATATACCTGACAGCACCCCGATAATCACCGTAAGGCCTATGAGTATATCGGCATAATTGAGCAGGCTATACCAGCTAAACTCAAAGTTTCTACCCGTTAACTGGTTAAAGAATGGCATGGTAATATCGGTAATGGCAATAGAAATAAACAAGCCTATGAAAGCTATAACCAGCGACTCAGTAAGTATTTGAGCTATAAGTTGCTTGCGCTCTGCCCCCACAACCTTGCGAATTCCAATCTCTTTTGCCCTGAAAACAGCCTTTGAAGTTGCCAGATTCATGTAGTTAACAGCGGCAATAACTACTAGAAACAGAGAAATAAAAATAAAAATGGTGGTGTAGGTTTTATCACTTTTAAATCGGGCAATATCCGATTCAATATGGGCAGACTCAAAATGAATATCTTCTAAATTCTGAAATTCGAACCTTACCATAGAAGCTACGTTTTGTGGCATTTTAGAAAGTGCCAGATCCGATGCTTTGGTTTCAAATGCGTCATGGCTAATTCCTTCTTGAAGCACCAGGTATGAGGTGGAGTTAAAATCGGTCCAGGAGCTTTTTACGCTTTCCATGAGGTTGGGCGGAAGCAGTTCGCTAAAGAACAGCTCGGCAAAAAGATGCGAATTGTCCGGAATGTCTTCCATTACCCCGGTAATTTCTACATTACCTCCCTGGGTAAGAATGACTTTTCCCAACACATCTTCCGTTCCAAAAACAGCGATGGCTTTGGAACGCGAAATAACCACAGACTTAGGTTGGGCAAGAGCAGTTCTTGCATCACCACGAAGCAGTTTAAAATCAAAGACCCTAAAAAGCTCAGGAGTGGTAAAAAAGAAATCTCTATCCGTAAAATTCTGATCATTGACCTTGTAATTAATTTGGTTGCCATAGCGATAGAGGGTGACCTGATCTTCTATTTCGGGAAGTTCTTCCAGCAGAGTTGTAGCCAAAATCATGGGATTGGCCCCATGATAACGGTGTTCATCGAGATTGGTCTGAATGGTCAACGGCCTTACAATCCGGTCGGATTTGGAATGCATTTTATCAAAACTCAACTCAGCCTTAACAAAGGTGAGAAAGAGAGTAGCTCCCGCTATACCAATGGCCAACCCTATGATATTTATAAAGGCATAGGCCTTGTTTTTCCAAAGGGTGCGAAAGGCGATTTTAAAATAGTTCTTTAGCATATTGTTTAATTTTGAGTTTTTCGATTATTCGGAGCGAAGAGTTTGAGCAGGGTTACACAAGGCTGCTTTTACGGCCTGAATACTCACCGTAAGGAACAATACAACAAGTACCGTGAGCCCGGCAAGGGCAAAGGCAGAAACACCGATATTGATCCGGTAGGCAAAACTTTGCAACCATTGGTCTATGAAGTAATAGACCAACGGAACCGAAGCCAGAAAGGCAATAGCAAAGAGGTATACGAACTTTTGATTGACTAACCAGACCAACTGCTTTACACCGGCTCCTAAAACCTTCCGTACACCAATTTCCTTAATTCTCCTTTCGATGGTGTAAGCAGTCAGGCCATATATGCCCAAGCATGAAATAACAATGCAGAGTATGGCAAAAACCTGAATGGCCTTCTGAAGTTTGGTCTCTTCTTCATAAAAGCCATTAATGTTGTCTTCCAAAAACCAGTAACCCATGGGGTAATTGGTTTCAATGGCCTCCCAACTGTTTTTTACATGAGCAATGGCTTCCTTCTTGCGATTAGGATCAATTTTTATGGTCCAGAACCAATTGGTTTTTCCACTTACCGTAAAAACAGCCGGAGCCACCTTGGAGTGTAAGGACTGAAAGTTAAAGTCTTTAACCACGCCAATAATCGGCCTTCTCCCCGACTCCGGACCATATAAACGGAGTCTTTGTTCCAGTGCCTGTTCTATACTCAATCCATTGGCTCGTACAAAAGCTTCATTGACTAAAACTGCCGAACTATCTGCGGCATGGCCAGGTGCAAACGAACGACCGGCAACCACCTCAATTTCCTGTATCTCCAGAAAGTCCATGCCTACGGTAAAATAGGTGGAAACCGGAGCTGTATCTATCGACTGGCCATCAAGTACTGCCGTACCGGAATTGTTAGTAGAACCAAAACCAAGTACATCCATGCCGGTGGTTGCAGCATAGATATAAGGGCTTTTGAGCAATTCGTTTTTGTAGGTGGTAAGCTGGTCGGCCACCTTCTGAGAATTGTTCGGCACAATGAGAATATCGTTTTTACTAAAACCTAATTCCCTGAGCATCAAAAATTTATTCTGCTTTAAGATGAGAAAAATAGAACTCATTAGAAGAGCGGCAAAAAACAATTGTGTACCTACCAGCAAGGATCTTAGCCCATTGCCACGCAACCAGCCCGGCCTGAGCCCCTGACGCAGCGACTCTCCGGGTTTAAGGCCACTTACAAACACAGCCGGATAGGTCCCGGCCAATAAGGTTACCAAGATTAAAATGAAAAAAAGCCCCCACCAATACACCGGATTGGCCAGTAAATGATGCCGAAAGGAGGTTTGCATAAAGTTTTCGAAATAGGGTAAGGCCAGATCGGTTAGTAAAATGGAAAAGAGCACTGCCAAAAGTGTGACTAGCAGGGCCTCACCCATAAATTGACTGAACAACTGAATACGGTAAGCGCCAAATACCTTCCGAACCCCTATCTCTTTTACTCGCTTGATAGCTTTGGCCGTAGAGGCGTTGATGTAATTCATGCAGGCGATGGTCAGTATAAAAAAGCCAATTGTAGCCAGCAATAGCAGGTTGTCTTTATTGCCCTTTTTAAAACCTTCATCGAAAGTCACATGGTTAGAACCAAAGTAGATATCGTGTACCGGTTGCAGCACATAGCTCTCCCTATCGAGCGCAGCATATACCTCAGCATTATCTCTGTAGAGCTCCTTGTAATAGGCCTTAATTCGACCGGCCACTTCTTCGGGAGCTACTCCTTCCGACAGGGTGAAATAACCATACACAGAATTGGCAAAGCCTTCGCGAATAATTTGATAGTCTTCCTTTTCATCACGTAAATTGAAGTTGAAGAGAAAATCGAACTGCAAATGAGAGTTCTTCACATCCTCAATAACGCCTGTCACCTGAACTGTAAAATTCATGCTTCCGGAAAAATGAAGCATTTCGCCAATAGGGTTTGCCTCTCCAAATATTCTACGGGCAGTAGAGGCATTGATTACTACATTTTGGGGCTCAGCCAGGGCGGTTTTGGCATTCCCTTGCAATAGCTCAATGTCGAAATAATCGAAAAACTCAGGTTCGGAGAAAAAGAACTTCCTTGACTTGAACTTAACCTGATCGTGCTCTACCAACAAAGGCCCCGCACCATGATCCCTGGCCATTAGAATATCTTCTACACCCGAAATTTGCTCTTCTATGGTGTTAAAAGTTTTTACTCCCACCGTACCATACGTTCTCTCTTCCCCATCACCGGTTTGTTCGGTAAGTAAAAAGCGGTAAGACGGATGACTTATAAAGCGATCGTGACTCCATTCATTTTCCACATACAAGCCTACCAATACAAAGCAGGTAATGCCCAACGTTAGTCCCAATACATTGAGTATAGTATAGGCTTTATTACGCTTTAGGCTTCTGTATGCAGTGATGAGATAGTTTTTAAGCATGGTCGATCGGTTGGCTTAAGATGTCTGAGACTTTTTTAAGAATCGGGAAGAAGAACGATAAAGTATTATGCCCGAAAAGAGAAACAACAGGCTGGTTAACGCTCCCAAAAACCCCAGTTGTTCGGCAATATGAGCCTCCGGCACCGGTTTAAGAAACTGATTTACTGTACTAAGAAGCAGTCGAATTGAAGACCAGATAATGAGTAACACCGCCCAAAAACGTAGCGCACGACCAAAGCCTTTGGCAGACTTTTGCAGCGAAAAGAACAATAAGAAAATCACCAATGCAACCAGAGCCAATGGCAGCCAACTGCCCAACCATGCATAGGTTACTCCCCTGTAAGCAAAAAACAAAAGAGTTAAAAGCAGGGCCAGGCCAGGCAAAGAGTGCGCCTTAAAATCCTCAATCGTAGTTTGTTCGCTGTCTCTCATATCACTATAGATTTAATGACCTCCTCTACCAACTGAGTGCAGGACAGCAGATAGTCAAAATTTACGGTTTCGTAGGTGTCTTCCGGAGTGTCTTTGTACGGACTAGAATCTCCATGATAATAGCACTCCCCGGCTCCTATTACACTGAATCCGGGCAGAACAAACGCATCGAAGTCCGTGGCTCCTACTTCAAAACCCACAGGGTTAATTGCTTTTTGAAACAGAGGAATACCCCGCTTTTGCGCTACCTGGCGGTAAAGTTCACTGAGTTGCTCATTGGGCGAGAAAGTCTCCATAGCCCAATCTCCGTTAGAGTCCCAGCCCACCATATCGAAGCAATGCACCGAGTGGACCTCCCAATCCGTATCGGCCAGCCAACCTGCAAAAGCCTGACTACCAATAAGCTCCTCTTCTTCCTGATCGAAAAACACGACCATAACATTTCTGGCCCGTTGGTCTGTTTGAGTCAATTCTTTCAACACACTATATATTAAAGCTATTCCTGTAGCATTATCAATTGCTCCAGGCGCTCCCCTCTTTCCCGTATCGTAGTGGGCTCCCAACACCACATACTCGTTGCTTTCTTCAGTGGCAGGTAGTACTGCATACACATTACTCCCCTTAAAGGGGTTGAGAATCAGGTCTATGGCCGGGGAAAGGTTTGGCGCTTTATAGTTATGTTCTCTGGCAGTTAGCCCCAACTCCTCCAGTCGGGCCTTTAGGTAGTCCTTGGCCTGAGCCCTACCATCTGCCGACCACCTGCTAACCATTTTGGAGCCATCGGGCAAGGTCTGATGCCCCGATAGTTCGGCTACCATTACCGACTGATAATCGGCCCGATTTTGAGGTAGCTCATTAAGTGAGACTATTCCTTGGTTCTGAGAGTTACACGCACTCAATATCAGCCATATTAAAACCGGAAGTCCCATCGAAAATCGGGAAGGACTCTCTCTCCGGGCAATCTTTGGATTGAAGGGCTTACTCATTGCGCAGCGACTTTACAGGGTCTTGCTGAGCGGCTTTTATGCTCTGCAAACCTACCGTGAGGCTAATGACTACCAGCGTTAACAGCACCGCTAAAAATATGGGAGCTATTCCAAAATCTATTCGATAGGCAAACTGCGAGAGCCAGTCTTGTCCTGCCCAAATAATGAGTGGACTGGCCACTACCGCAGCAATAATTAAAAGCAGAAGAAACTCCCTAAAAATAATACTGTTGATTTGCAGAACAGAGGCACCCAGTACTTTGCGTATACCTATTTCTTTGGTTTTTCGCTCTATTACAAAAGTGACCATACCAAAAAGCCCCAAAGCTGTGAGCGCAATACTGATGATGGAAAACACCGTAATGGCTTTGAGCAATCGCATTTCCGACTCATAAAAACGCTCAAACTTTTGGTCTACAAAAGAATAGGTAAATGCTTCTTCTGGCTCAAATTCGTTCCACTTGGTTTCCAAAAAAGACAGAGTTTCTGCAATCCGCTCCTTATCTACCAATACGGAAAGGTTCCAAATGTTCCATGGTGCAATTCTAAAAGCCACCGGGCTAATCTCCTGGTGCAATTTCTGGAAATGAAAATCCTTAACCACACCTATAATTGGCAATCCTTCATTTTGAGCATTAAAAAGTGCTACTTTTTCATTGAGCGGATTGGTACCCCCAAGCTGGCTTACAAATGTTTCGTTTACAATTAGTGCCATGGAGTCGGAAGAAAGTGTTCTATCGAAGTTTCGTCCTTCAATTACCTCAATCTGGTAAGTATCCAAAAAGTCATGATCTACACCAAACAACGTGGTACGAATGCTTTGTTCAGGGTTAGACTTGGGGTAAAATTCGCCCGAATTATTAGTATAGCCCAATCCTAAAATATCTGTACTGGCTGAGGTAGATAAAACGCCAGGATTGCTTTCCAGCTCCGCCTGAAAGGCCCTTAGCTTACCACTCAGGTTTTTGGTAGAAATACTGAAGGTTAATACCTGATCTTTGTTAAAGCCCAGCTCCTTGCTATTGATATAGCGGGTTTGTTGATAGGCTATGGCCGTAACTGCAATAAGAAAAAGAGATATGGCAAACTGAAAGAAGATTAGCACCTTTCTGGCTTTGGTTCCTTTTAAATTGGCATTGGCCGAAATTTTAAGCACTCTCGAAGGTTGAAAAGAAGACAAGACCAACGCTGGATACACCCCGCTAAAAAAGGCCGTGAGCAGTGTAATAATGATTAACAAGGGGAATAAACCTACCTCTATTAAAGAGCCGGTGGTAAATGATTTTCCCGACAACTGATTGAACGAGGGTAGTACAATATCTATCACCAAAACGGCTAAAGCCGCAGCCATAGTGGTTACAACTACCGACTCGCCCAGAAACTGATAAATGAGTTGTTTACGGTGAGCTCCCATTACCTTGCGCACACCTACTTCCAAAGCACGCTTAGACCCTTTGGCCGTTTGCAGATTTACATGGTTTATGCATGCCACTAACAATACGGTAATGGCTATAAAGAGTAAGGTATTGACTATGTTGATGTTGCCCGACTCAAAAGCCATGAACTGTACATGACTTGTACCCAAATACATATCAGTTAAAGGCACATAATCAAACCGATACATATCGGCATGCTCCGGATCTTCTTCAGCGATCTTTGCATTTCGGCTTTGCCTGATCAGGTCTATAGGGTAACCATCGGCCAGTTTTATATAGGTATACAAAGAGGCCTGATACCACATGTGTGGAATACTGCGGCCCCTTGAATCTGTCATTTCCCATGGTATAATTGCTTCAAAGGGAATGTGTGTATTTTCAACATCCTGGGCTATACCCTTCACAACCAATTCTTTATCGAACGATGACACCCTGATGGTTACCGTCTTGCCCATTGCATTGGCATTACCAAACAGTTTTCGCGCAGTGCTTTCAGTGAGCACTATGGCCGAAGGATCTTTGAGTACAGTGGTGGGGTCGCCTTCAATAAGGGGAAATCCAAAAAATTCGAAAAAGTTGGCGCTGGAAAACCACGAGTCAACCGAAACTTTCCGGTTCTCGTTTCCCTGTGGCATAATAGAATAGCTGTTATTACGAATTTTAACCACATCGGCTATACCCGAGTAGTTGTTCTTTAAGTCCTGATAATCTTCTTCGCCCGAAAGTCCGACCACACGGGCATTATTTCCCAATTGTTCAAAAACCTGAAAGTAGATTTTCTCCCTATCCGTTATAGATTTGTCGAAAGAGCGCTCATACTTTACATAGAGGAGCAGTAGCAAACTGCAACTAATTCCAATGGTGAGCCCAAGAATGTTGGTGGTAGAGACAACCTTGTTCTTCCACATGTTTCTAATGGCCAGCCGAAGATAATTTTTTAACATACCGTTGTTCATTTATTTGACCTGGACACTTCTATGCCAACACAATACCAAAGCCACTACCCTCTGTAAATCAATTTGTTATGAATAAAAAGACAAATACAACCATTTATCAATGTCCAGCATCATAACAGAACTGCCCAAAAATGGGCACTTTTCAATAACTTGTCTCCACAATTCTTCCCCATGAAGCAAAAGGCCAAAATACTCATTCTCGATGACGACAACTACGTGTTGCTTTCGCTGCGCATACTCATAGAGCAACACTACACCGATGTTCGGGGCATTAACAACCCCGCGCAATTAGAAACTGCCCTTCAGGAAAATGATTTCGATGTGGTTGTGCTCGACATGAACTTTATGGCTGGTGACACCTCGGGCCGCGATGGGCTCAAATACCTCAGACAAATCAAAGAAGCCAACCCAAAAACTTCGGTGCTGTTATTAACTGCCTATGCAGAAATAGACCTGGCGGTTGAGGCTATGAGACTTGGAGCTTTCGACTTTTTGGTGAAGCCATGGGAAAATGAAAAACTCCTGGCCTCCATTAAAACGGCCTTTGAATTAAATGCCTCAGCCAGAAAGATTGAACAGTTGGAGTCCGGCAAGTCGGTATTGCTGCAAGAACTGAATGCCCCTTTTCATAATATTATTGGTGACTCTCCGGCCATTAAACAGGTGTTTCGGCAAATCGACAAGGTGGCCAAAACCAAAGCTAATGTGTTAATTACCGGAGAAAATGGCACAGGTAAAGAGCTGGTTGCCAGAGCTATTCATAATGCCTCAGACCGATCCTCAGAGATTTTCCTGAACGTAGACATGGGAGCCATTAGCGAATCCTTGTTTGAAAGTGAGCTCTTTGGTCATAAGAAAGGAGCCTTTACCGATGCCCGAAACGACAGAATGGGCAAATTTGAAGCAGCCAATGGTGGCACCCTTTTTTTGGATGAAATTGGCAACCTCTCTCTTCCCTTACAAGCCAAATTGCTGCGAGTTATTCAAGAACAAAAAGTAACCCGTGTAGGAGAAAACAAAAGCACCGATCTGGACATACGCCTGATTTGCGCTACCAATGCTCAACTGGAAGATATGGTAAAAGCAGAGGAGTTCAGACAAGACCTGCTCTTTAGAATAAACACTATAGAAATTCAGCTGCCCCCACTTAGAGAAAGAACAGAAGATATTCCGCTACTTGCCAACCACTTTTTAGAAAGCTATAAGCAGAAATATAAAAAAACAGGCCTTTATGTGCCGGATTATGTGATCAACAGACTCATAAAATACGATTGGCCCGGCAACATCAGAGAGCTGCAGCATGCCATAGAACGAGCGGTTATAATGTGTGACGGCAAACAATTGCAGGTAAGCGACTTTAATCTAAAAGAAACCAATGAAGCCGAAAGCGGTACCCTCAATTCCTTTAATCTGGACGATCTGGAAAAATGGGCTATAGAGTCGGCCATAAAAAAACATCAGGGCAATATTAGTCATGCAGCCCAAGAGTTGGGCTTGAGTCGTGGAGCCCTTTATCGCAGAATGGAGAAACATGGTATTTAAAGATTTTCGCTTTCAAATTATTCTTCGGTTGGCCGGGCTCACCCTGCTCGGTTATGGCCTGTTGTACTATGCTTTTATTGAGCACAATGCGATTCGCATTTTCTTTTTGGCTCTGTTTAGCCTGCTCTTGCTCATTAATCTATTTTACTATCTATACCGTACCCATCGCATTACCAGCAACTTTCTAGAAGCCATTCTAAACAACGATTTTACCATAAAATACCCCACCGTTCACGAGAGCAAACAGCTCAGCGACCTCTATGACAAATTCAACAAGGTGAACGATAAGTTTTCGCAGAACCTTCAAGACCAGGCCAATCAATACCAGTACCTCATGACCATGATTAACCAGCTAAAAATAGCCGTGGTGGCCTTCGATGAAAGGGAGCGTGTGCATGTGGTCAACTCAGCCTTTAAAGCTCTGGTAGAACAAAAAGAGGTAATCAAACTTAATTCAGTAAAGGCCATTTCAAACACACTCTACGAGAGTATTCTGGAATTGAAACCCAACGAACAAAAGGTGGTAAGAGTAACCATTCAGGGGCAAATTCATAGGTTTTCGGTTGCGGCAAGCATCTTCAAACTGAGGCAACGAGAATACACACTTGTTTCCCTGCAAGACATTCACGCTGAACTCGATCAAAATGAAATGGAGGCCTGGCAAAAGTTAATTCGGGTACTCACCCATGAAATCATGAACAGCGTATCGCCCATAGCCTCATTGTCCTCTAGTTTAGAGAATCTACTGCTCAAGTCAACACAGACCTCAGAGCACAAAAGCACCTTATTAGAAGGTATGGGAGCCATAAAAGCCAGAAGCCAGGGTTTAATGAATTTCACACAAGCCTACCGTAAGCTAACCCGAATACCAATTCCACGCATTGAAACCATAGAGGCGACTCCTTTCATACAACAAATTGAAACATTGTTCAGGTCTACCCTGCCAGCAGACACCATTCGGTTTCAAGTTGAAGTACACGAAAATTGCCCGAAACTTTTACTAGACCCTGATTTAATGCAGCAGGTAATTATTAACCTATTAAAAAATGCACTGGAAGCCGTTTCGGCCCAAACAGGTTCAATACAGCTGGCCCTAAAGCCCCACGAGGCCACCGGTCAGGTAGAAATAACAGTCGCAGACAACGGCCCCGGAATTGACGAGAAAATAGCCGAACAAATATTCATTCCCTTTTTCACCACCAAGTCCGAAGGTTCAGGTATTGGGCTTAGCCTGGCCCGGCAAATTGTTCAATTGCATGGCGGCAGTCTCAGCTTTCAGACCGGTTCCAATGGCACCACTTTTAGCATCAAGTTGTAGCTCTTGCTTTTCACTTTAAGCCTTTTAATTAGTTTTGGGAGAAATTTGTTGAATCCATGAAGAAGATACCTCGGTTAGCCCTCATACTGGTTATTATTTTTGCCAATATTGGTTGCGATCAGATTACCAAAGATCTGGCAAGAAAGAATCTTGAATACCACGAAACGGTTGAGGTTTTAGGGGAATACCTCATTCTTACCAAAGTCGAAAATCAGGGAGCCTTTCTGGGTATGGGCTCTACGTTGCCTCCTGCCTTGCGAACCATACTTCTTCTCATTCTCCCCTCCATTGTAATGGTGGCCGTTTTCGTTTACCTTATCCGCAACAAAGACATAAGCCCAATAAGTGTGTGGGCCTTATCATTCATTGTTGGCGGAGGTGTAGGCAACCTATACGACAGGATTTTGTATGGTGAGGTCACCGATATGTTGTTCATTGACCTGCAGTTTGCCCATACCGGCATTTTCAATATGGCCGATGTTTCGGTCATGGTAGGGACAGGTCTTATTCTTTTAGAGCAATTTTTACCCAAAAAGAAACAGGAACTAAAAGGACAAGCACAATAATTCCATAAATTTTAACTTCTATAACCTTAGTGGTGTCAGGTACAATATGAAGAACGAAAAAATCAAAAGCCTGAAAAGTTTGCTCCTTGTGTTTATGCTGGCCTTGACTTGGGCTTGCGACTCGGGTGATGACTCAGGGCCGGTTGAACCGGAAACCAAAGGCCCCATATCGGGAGAAGTAAACCTCTACAACAGCCAGGGTGTACCCACGGCTTATGAAGACATGACGGTAACCATTGTAGGCACCTCCATGAATACCAAAACCAACAACCGTGGAAAGTTTAACTTTTCGAGTGTAGATTTTGGCGAGTACCAATTGGAATTTAAGAAAGAAGGCTTTGGCACCTTTTACAAAACGGTTGAACACAACAAAGGCTTTAGCGTGAATGGTACAGTCCTTACCACGCTTTCTCTGGGCAGGATTTCTAACACTGCTATTTATGACGCCATTCCGAGCCAGAAAAATGGAGATATTAAAGTAAGGGTTACAACTATCCCCGTAGGTACTAGCACCGACCCTGTTTATGTAACCTTTTTCTTCGACTCTGAAGTAACAGTATCCAATACAGAAAATGAAGGCATAAAAGGCCCCATAGCCTTCTTTTCAGGCCAAGGAACCAATGAAGTGACCATTACCGCTTCGGAACTGGCAAGCATGGGCTTTACTTCGGGTGAAACCGTATACTTTAGAGTATATGGCGACTCATTCCATACCAATGCCTATGTGGGCGCTGCCGGAACGGTACACCCCAATGCTAAAACACCAGGCTCCAGTACCATGTCTGTGGTTTTGCCCTAGCTAATTTAAAACGTAAAATCAGATTTCCTTTAGGCATACACAACCAACCCTAGTTTCTGTGCTGTTCGGTTGTGTATTACTGAGTTCTGCCAAAGAGAGTCATTCCTTATTTTGACGGAGTAAAGTCGTAGTAATACATTTGCCCCTGAGAAGAGCCTACGAGCAATTTGTAACTCCCCAGGAAGCGAGTTGAATAAACCGTTTCCTGATAACCATGAAAGGTAAGGCTACATTGACCAGTAGTTAGATCCCAAAGCCTGAAGGTCTGATCGTAAGACCCGGTTATGAGATACCGGCCATCTGGAGAAAAATCGAGACCATAACCCGTTTGCTCATGGTCTGTAAAATGATACTTCATAGATTTTTGAGGCAAGTTCCACAGCTGCGCTCCTTTGCTTCCAAACAGTGCCAGAAAGTTGCCATCAGGACTTATAGCCATCTCATTGATCGAAGCCTCAGTATTAAGGGTATAATCTATTTGCCAATTGGCAGTATTAAATACCACTACCCTGCCGTCTGAAAAGCTCACAAACGCCTGGCTCTCCGTGGGGTTGGCAATAACTCTAAACGCTCCTTTTCCAATGGGTATTACAAGCTCTCTGTCATTGACCAGGAACCGAATTCGCAGCGTGGTATCTCCTACAGAGGCCACGGCATTGGCCTTATTTAGATACAGTACTCCATCAACTCGAGAAGTATGCCCTTCGTACGTCTTAATTTCTTTGCCTTCTTCTACATCCCAAACCCTTACAACACCATCGAAACTAGCCGTTGCCCAGCGCTGCCCTTTCGCATCCATCGATGCCGCAAGTCCGGACCGGTCTTTAAAATCATGAATTTGCCCGCCCGATTCTACCGAGTAAATACCCAAAGTATTAGAGCATGGAGCACCAAACCAACGAGCATCCGGTGTGGCTGTCAACTGCCAGGGGCCGTAGTCACAGACTTCGAAACTGTGACCAAAAGGTTTCTCAATATTCCACACTTTCAGTGTTCCATCGCTGGCTGCAGAATAAAGTAAAGCATTGTCTTTAGACCATGCGAGAGCATTTACTGTACCCGCATGCCCAATCAGTCTGATTTTCCGGCTCATATCACTGGTGTTCCAAACCAAAATAGATTGATCTTCTCCGGCCGAAGCTGCCCAACTGCCATTGGGCGAATAGCTAATTGCCTTTACTGTTTTTGTATGCCCCTCAGAAGATTCAATTTTTCGCAAAAGCTCTCCGGTTGTAGCATTAAGCATATGAATGCGATGATCTGCGCTGCCCAGCATTAGTGTATGACCATCCGGACTAAGGGCATTGCTATGAAAGGCGTTGTACTCTGCCGGATCAGAAAGATCATAGGCCCACAGTTTTTCACCACTATCCACCTTGTATGCAATAGCCATCTCCCCCCAGCACGATACTATCATTTCGCTCCCGTTTTTAGTGAAAACAAGACCAGCTGCCGGGTGAGGCTCCGTTTCTATTTTCCGTATCAACTCTCCGGTTGCCACGTTTAGCAACTTGGCGAAGCCCATCACAGGAGGGTTGTTACCTGTTAACTCCCAGCTAACCACTCCCAGAAGATTGCCCCCCGGACTAAACCTCACCTGATAGATACCCTGGCTAAAATCAGTAGTATTGACAAACACCTGTTGTCCTGTTTTTAGGCTCCAGAGTATAACCTTATGGTCACGACCACCTGAGGCCAAAAACTGACCATCAGGACTAAAGTCTAAGCTGGAAACAGTACTCTCATGGCCTTTAAACTCCAAAGTCACAGACAAATCGGGTAAGCGGTATAGTCTTATGATGCCGTCTGATGCCGCTACGGCCATATACTGCCCATTGGGACTAACTTTTATATCTGCAAAAGCCTTAACCCCTTCTCCGGTTATTTGCTTTTCACTTTGGTCGAGAAACTTATTAAGAAAATGCCACTCCAAACCTCTTAGACTCTCGTCTGTTCGATATAGATATTTCTTTGCTTCGCTTATTTTATTGAGCTGTAAAAAAGCCTCCGCAGCGGCTATCTGAGTTAGGTATAGCTCATAGGATCCTTCCGTAGGCTTGGGCTGTGCTTTGGCCATAAACGAGGAAAGGCTAACAAACAATATAGCGGCAAAAAATGGCTTCATGATATTCCTGTTAAAATAGAGCTTTAGTGCTAATAAGCACTACTGAAAGTAGAGTCAATATAGTGAGACTTGGGCTATGGCAAGATATTTCCACCCCAATTATGATGAGATAGTTTCTGGCGCTAAGGCACAGAATGATGGTGTCAATACTTTTTACCCAACAATTCAACTATTTTTGTCCATTCATTGTTAGGCCTACTAATTGGTAGAAAAATGAAAGAAAGAGTTGTTGTTGGTTTATCAGGTGGTGTCGATTCGAGTGTAACAGCTCATTTGCTAATTGAACAGGGCTATGAAGTTATTGCCATGTTTATGCGCAACTGGGTTGATGATTCTGTAATTATCTCCGATGAATGCCCCTGGGTAGAAGACAGCAACGATGCTCTGGCGGTTGCCGAAAAACTGGGCATTCCTTTTCATGTCATAGACCTGAGCGAGCAATACAAAGAACGTATAGTTGATTATATGTTCCGCGAGTATGAAAAAGGACGCACCCCCAATCCTGATGTACTTTGCAACCGGGAGGTAAAGTTCGATATATTTCTCAATGCAGCCATGCAACTGAAGGCGGACTATGTGGCCACCGGCCATTACGTACAAAAGGAGACCGTTGAGGTAAACGGGGAGACTGTACACCGTTTGCTTGCCGGAGCCGATGCCAATAAAGACCAGAGCTATTTTCTTTGCCAGTTAAACCAGAAACAACTGTCTAAAGCATTGTTTCCTATAGGGCATTTGCAAAAGTCAGACGTACGAAAAATTGCCAAAGAACAGGGCCTCATAACAGCCGAAAAGAAGGACTCCCAAGGGCTTTGCTTCATTGGAAAAGTGCGCTTACCCGATTTTTTGCAACAGCAACTCAAGCCAAAGAAAGGTGAAATAAGAGAATTAGAAGCATCAGCCGAAAATTTTGAGGCTTATCGTCAGAACGGAAATGCAACCTACTCCACTAAGAAAGATGAACTAATTGCACTCACAAAGCCCTACTCATACCAACCTACTGATGGTAAGGTAGTTGGAGAACACAATGGAGCGCACTACTACACCATTGGGCAACGAAAAGGCCTAGGAGTTGGAGGAACCCCAGAACCTCTTTTCGTAATCGAAAAAGATACCGAAAACAATATAATCTACACCGGACAAGGCGAAAATCATCCGGGCTTACTACGAAAAGGCCTCTTTGTAGCCAACAAAGATGTGCACTGGGTAAGGCCCGATCTGGCATTACAGCCTGGAGAATCGGCCGAGTATCTGGGGCGAATCCGTTATCGACAACCTTTAGAGCAAGTGACCCTACACTGTGAGCCCGAGGGTGTCTATTTCATTTTTAAAGACCATCAGAAAGGTATTGCTCCGGGGCAATTTGTGGCTTGGTATCAGGGCAATGAACTGCTTGGTTCTGGAGAAATAGCCTAGGCAATCTTCACTCGGTTAAACCTTCTCATGACCCGGTGGTCTAACCACCAAATTTCAATTCATGAGAAAGTTATCACTCTTATTTACCATGCTGGTGGCTTTTGGCCTGACAGCAGCCTACGCCCAAGGTGGTGGAGGCGGACAACGTGGTGGTCAGCGCGGTCAGGGAGGCCAGGGCGGTGGCCGAATGAGCCCCGAAACTGTAGCCAAAGAGCGTGCTCAAGACTGGCAGGAAAAGTTTGGTCTTTCCGATGAGCAATACAAAAAAACCTATGATGTATTGCTAGAAAATCAAAACACAATGCGCGAGAAAATGCGCGAACTGATGGCCTCAGGAGACCGAGAGGGCATGCGCAGCGCCATGGAAGAAAACCAAAAGGCCCTTGACAAGAAACTTAAAGAAATTTTCACAGAGGCCCAGTGGACCAAGTACGAGGCATGGAAAAAGGAAAACCCACCGATGCAAAGGCGTGGTGGAGGCAATTAAGTTTGCAAATATGTTTTGGTTGACTAAAGCCCTGACAATAATTTGTCAGGGCTTATTTTTTATTCACTTCTCAGGGCATCAACAGGGTTTGCACGTGCCACTCTCAATGCCTGAATAACAACGGTTGACAAAGCAATTAGTACGAGTATCAAAGCCGGGACAAGGAAAAGAAACAAATTGAGTTCAATGCGATATGCATAGGTATCCAACCACTGCTGCATACTCAAGTAGGCCAAGGGAATCGAAACAATGATCGATATACCAATGAGTTTCAAAAAGTCTGATGAAAACAATCTTATGATGGAACTCACAGATGCACCCAAAACCTTCCGTATACCTATTTCCTTGATTCTTTGTTGAACTTCGTAAAGAACTAAGCCGAACAAGCCCAATACAGCAACAAAAATGGTGATCAATGAGAAACTGGTAAATATGCTTCCAAATTGCTGATCGGCTTTGTATTGTCGATCGAAGTCTTCATTTAAAAAGTAATATTCAAAATCACTTTCACTGTATATCTCATCATACTTCGACTTTATGGCTGTAATCACTTGGCTATAATTCTCTATACCTTCATTAAGCTTGATGGAAATAAAACTTGCAGAAGCGAGATACTTATCGAACATCAAGAATAATGGGTCAACTTTAAGCTTGAGCGAATTATGGTTGTAGTCGTCAATCACTCCTACTATCCTCCTCTCCTTTCCCCATAGTTTTACACGACTTTCAATGGCCTGTTCATTTGTAGCATATCCAAGCATTTCTCTACCTGTTTCATTCAAGATGATTCCACTTAGTAGGTTTGAGTCATCTGCGAATGCAGGGGCGTCAAGTTGCGGTCCAAAATTTCTTCCAGCCAAAAGCTCAATACCCAAAGTGTTTAAATAGGCCGTATCAACCCTGTACATGTAGAAATTGAGGTTACCACCAATATTAGTTTCGATCGATGTTAAGCCAGTGGTACTGTTCAAATCAATAGTTCCTCTTCCTATCATAGTTTCGGAAAAACCCACATTGGAAACCTGAGGAATGGTATGAAGAGAGGTCCTTAATAAATTCAGCTTTTCAGAGATCACCTGATCATCATCTGGTAGTAATGGAGCTCTTAACACGAGCACTTGATCCTTGTCAAAACCAAGTTTTTGATTCCTCATAAAGTCTACCTGCAAGTAAATAACTAATGTTCCAACGAGTAAAACCATGGTGATCAAGAATTGAAAAACCACCAATCCCCTACGTAAATAAGAGCCTCTCTTAGAGTCTCTTAGCTTGCCACGTAAAACCACCATAGGTTTATATCCGGATAATATAAAAGCTGGATAAAGGCCTGAGGCTAAAGACCCGATAACATAGAAACCGATGACCTGCCAAAACAACAGTTGATCATCCAAAACATTGATGCCAAGATCTAGAGCAGCAAAGCTGTTGAACATTGGTAAAACCCCTTGTAGACAGGTGAAAGTTAGAATCAAAGCGAAAAGATTGATCAGAAATGACTCCATCAGAAACTGAAAGATCAATGAAGCTCTAGAAGTACCTAAGACCTTCCTTACTCCAACCTCTTTAGCTCTTTCCAGAGATTTTGCAGTGGATAGATTAATGTAGTTGACCCAAGCAACGAGCAATACAAATCCAGCAACAATCAGTAAAATATTAACGATCTTGATGTCTCCGTTGACTTCCGCCTCAAAGGATTTATTTGAATACAAATGAATCTCTTCAAGGGGCTGCGTAACTAGTCTTTCTTCACGTTCTTCTTTTACTCGTTCTTCTAATGCCCTGTTTAGCTTATCATCAAAGCTTCCATCTAAAGGCGAATTGGAAAGAAGATACATGAATTCATTGTTAGCATTCCAATTCTCCTCCTGCCAATCGAGGTATTTGACACCCGATTGCCATGAAACAAGCACGTCAAATTTTAGATGGGAATTTTGAGGCACGTCTTTAATAACTGCTGTTACTTTCATATCAACCTCACCCCCTCCTGGCACCAAAGTTAACGTCTGTCCGATCGGATCTTGATCACCAAATATTTTCTTTGCTATGGATTCTGTTAATACTACCTCATCTGGCTGATCTAGGGCCTCATTTGGATTTCCTTGAATCACATCCCAGTCGAAGACCTCCAACCATCCAGGATTAGCAAAGTATACTCTGTCTTCATTGAATGCCACTTGTTTATTCTTGATCAGAATTCTACCAATATGTCGAGCCATTCCGTAATTCTCGATCTCGGGAAAGACTTCTACAGCCAAGGGTCCAACAGAAGGGTAGCATTGGGCATCCTGATTCTGTAAAACCTCACCTGAATACAGATCAACGGTGACCCTATAGATCAATTCAGAGTTTTGATGATACCTATCATAACTCAACTCGTATTTAGCATAGCTTAATATAAGCAGACATACCGTCATGCCCACAGTCAGACCCAGCACATTGATAAAAGTGAAGGCTTTGCGCTTTCGGAAGTTTCTTATTGCAATGAAAAGATGATTTCTAAGCATGGCTTCAGTTTTGATTTGAATTAGTCTTCTCTTAAAGAATTAACCGGGTTGTCTTGCGCTGTTTTCATGGTTTGGCTAATGATGACTAAAACAGCCATCATAAATACCAGAAGAACTGGAAAAAGAAAAAACCAGGGTGATAATTCAATCCTGTTCTGAAATGAATTAAGCCAGTTTCTTGCACCAATGTAGATGATTGGTAAGGCTAAAAGAGTAGCTATTCCAATTAGGAATAAAAAGTCTACAGAAATCACCTTCAGAATATCTAAAACACTTGCTCCTAGAACTTTTCTCACACCAATCTCTTTCGTTCTCTTTGTTGCAGAGTAACCAACTAAACCGACCAATCCCAAACAGGCAATGGAGATGCCTACAAATGAAAAAACACTGAATACCTTACCAAATTGAACCTCTTGCTCATATTGACTCTGAACTTTTGCATCCATAAAGCCATATTCAAACTGATCTCCTGGAAAAAACTCATCATACTTGTCAGAAACAAAGCTTACCACTTCTTGTGTATTCTGGGTCTGATAGCGGATATGATATGTGTCCCCATCTACCTCATAAAATGGTAAGAATAAGATCGGTTCTACTGATTGCTTAACCGACCTAAAGTGGAAATTATCGGTAACTCCGATCACGAAGAATTCCCGCCCAAAAAGCTGAACTTTCTTATTCACGGCATCTGCTGGACTTTGAAAACCGAGCAATTCTCGGGCTTTGTCATTCAAAACGAGTTTATCAATTTGCTGACCGTCTCTATTATGGTCTTCAATTCTAAAACTCCTTCCAGCAAGTAGATCGATATTATAAACTTCAAAGAAACCATAGTTAGCACCCAAGCGATTCAACATGACACCTTCATCGCTCCCAATTCGCCTTACATTGAACGTTCTAGGCAATTGCTCTCCAAATTCCGCTGTGGTCACCCCTACTTTTTCGATCATCGAATTACTCTCTAATTCATTGATGAAAGCATGAATTGTCGTTACGAATGTGGTGTCCAAGTTGGTGTCCATGGGTCCATTGATATTGAGCACCTGACTTGTATTATATCCTAGATCATATTCCCTGATAAAATTGGTCTGATTTGTCACCACCACAGTAAAGGCAATCAATGAGGTTGAAAGAATGAACTGAAAAACAACCAAGGATTTTCTCAACAAATTTCCAGTCGAAGATTGAGAATAATTGCCTTTGAGCATGTGTACAGGCATGTATTTGCTCAAGACAAATGCTGGATAAGAAGCTGAAGCAATCGTACCTACGGAGAATATTCCAAGAAACCAGACAATTATTGAAACACCTTTGAATTTTAATAAAACGGTATCGAATAATGTGTAATCAACATTGGTAAATTGATTGTACTGTTGTTGAAATATTTGAACTATGGTGACCGCTAAAACAAGCCCGAGTAAATTGACAATTACTGCCTCTTGCAAGAACTGAAACCGCAGCTGCCAAATACTAGCCCCGACTACCTTTCTCATTCCAACCTCTTTTGCCCTTTGGAGAGATCTTGAGGTAGTCAAGTTGATGTAATTCACCCAGGCCATGATCAGGATGAAGAAGGCGATGAGCATCAATATATTGATGAGTTGTCCATTAATGGTTGCATGAGTTTCATATTCATATGTCTCATCTAAATGTACCTCAGCTAAGGGTTGAAGGTGAAATTTTTCAAAAGTTCCGGTCACCTGATTTCCTTTAAAATACCGGTTGCTGAAATCTTCTAACTTTGATTCCAGTAACTGAGCATCTGCTCCCTTTTCTAATCTGAGGTAATGAAAGTAATCAGAACCTGTCCAAGAAAACCTGGCTGTTTCTCCCCACCACCCGATCAATGTTTCTCTAGACAGTAAAATATCGAAAACAAGACTACTATTTTGAGGAATATCAGCGATGACTCCCACAACCTTAAAACCATCTTCATGAAAATAGATCACCTCATCGAGGTATTCATTGGGAGAATCCTTTGGCCCTATCAACTTTTCTGCAGCCGAAATAGTCAATACGGTAGACAGAGGTTCTTTCAATAACTCATCTTTATTTCCTGCTAACAGCTCATGTTCAAATACATTGAAGAAGTTGGCGTCTGCAAAAGGCACCCTGTCTTGAACGATCTTATTCTCATCATATCTGATCAGGAGATTCGTGTAAAAATTTAAAGTGGTACTAAAAGCTACTTCAGGGTAATCTTCTGATAACTGAGGACCAACAGCTGAATAGGTGATCTGCCCTCTTTGAATCAACTGGTCGCCTTCATATCTATCATTCATTACTCGGTAAATGAGCTGATGATCATTGAAGTGCTGATCGAAACTCAACTGATATCCGGCATATTGAAAAATAAAAATGGCGGCAGTAAGACTGACCGCTAAACCAAAAATATTGATCATTGAGAATAGCTTCTGCTTTTTCAATGACCTGAGTGTTGTTTTGAAATAATTCTTGAACATTAATCTTCTTTTATCTCTCAATATCCATATCGCATGCCAATAACATAATTACTTCATTATCATGCACTTATAAAATACATCCTACCAACTATCATTATTTTTGTGTCATACTGAAACGATGGCTTGTCTCATAATGACACAATTCCTACTTTCGTGTAAGAACTCACTATTCCCTGAATGCATGTCCAAAGTCGATGGTAAGATATTGGTGCTAGATGATGATCAAGGTGTATTGTACACCGCAAAAATGATCCTCAAGCAACACTTCGAAACGGTAATTACAGAAAGCGATCCCATGAAGTTAGACTTTCTTTTGAATGAAAGAAGTTATGATGTGATCGTTTTGGACATGAACTTCTCTTATGGCCTTACCAGCGGTAAAGAAGGGATTAAACTCTTGCGCAAAGTTCTGGCGAAAGACCCTGACGCGCATGTGCTCATGAACACAGCCTATGGAGATATAGATATTGCTGTGGAAGCCATGAAAGAAGGTGCTGTAGACTTTTTGGTAAAGCCCTGGCAAAAGGAAAAACTTTTGGCAACCGTTACAGCTATTTACGAATTGAGTAAAACCAAAAAGCAACTCGAAAACCTTAAGGCCAGCCAAAAAATTGTAGTACGAGATCAGCACAAGGCTTATGAAGAAATAGTTTCGGTAAGCCCTGCCATGAAGCCTGTATTTGAGGCCATTAAGAAAGTAGCAGCTACCGATGCCAATGTACTCATTCTGGGCGAAAACGGTACCGGAAAAGAACTAGTAGCCAGGGCCATTCATAACAGCTCTCCGCGTGTTGACGAAAACTTTATAAAGGTAGACCTAGGGGCCGTTACCGAATCGCTCTTTCAATCGGAACTCTTTGGTCATGTAAAAGGAGCCTTTACCGATGCACATGAAAACCGACCCGGCCGTTTTGAAATAGCAAACCATGGCACCTTGTTTCTAGATGAAATTGGTAATCTTTCACTAGCCATGCAGGCCAAATTGCTTACCACACTGCAGTTTAAGCAAGTTACCCGGGTAGGTTCTAATAAAGCTATTCCTCTAGATACCAGGCTCATTTGCGCCACCAATATGCCTCTCTATGAAATGGCCAGCGAAAAAGAGTTTAGACAAGACCTCCTATATCGTATCAACACAGTTGAAATTAAACTCCCCCCACTTAGAGAGCGAATAGAGGATATAGAACCCCTCGCCAGACACTTTCTCAAAATCTATGGCAAAAAGTATAAGAAGGAGAAAATGAGGCTCAATGAAACCACCATAAACAAACTCAAAGCCTACTCCTGGCCCGGCAACGTACGCGAACTACAGCATGCCATAGAGCGTGCCATTATAATGTCTAATTCTCCCCTCCTTGCTCCGGAAGATTTCTTGCTGGTAGAAAGGCCCAATCAAAATGTAATTGCCACTGACACTTTCAACATGGAAGAAATGGAAAAGCAGGCCATACAAAACGCCATCCGCAATGCCGATGGCAACCTTACACAGGCTGCCAAAGCCCTGGGAGTAGGCCGTAGCACGCTCTATCGAAAAATGGAGAAATACAAACTCTGAAAGGCATCTGCAAACCCATAATTCTCGCATGGCCTTCTTTTCACCTGAGCAGCCCCACATCTTTCGCCATTTCTCACTATTTTAGAATTTTCGACCAATCATAGATGCGTGTTTTTTTCATATTTAGCTTACTATTGGCCGTAAGCACTGCTTATGCCCAACAATCGATCGATGATGTGGCCAAAACGATTCGGGAAGCCCAATTGAAAGACGAAACCAACGACTGGGCTTATTGGGGCACTTATAAGTTCACACTCAAGGGCATTGACAACTCCACAACCACCCAACTACGCATAGACGATCAGACCACCGTACGCATGTACCTGCTGGCCAAAACAGACTGCTATATGTACTTCGATGTGCGCGATCAAAAAGAAAGTTACGTGTTTGGCACCAACGACCCCATAAGCCTGGAAACTGAACTGCAGGGCTATAAAGCAGCAACTTCCATTTATACCTACAAGAAAGGGGCATTGATGAATATTAACTTCGGTATTCGTTGGGGCTGCAAAAATATGCTAGACACAGAAATGCGATTGCTCGTGTTTTATGTCAATAAAAATGCCCGATAATGGAGTATAAGTACTTTCGCTGGCACATTATCGCTCGAATACTATTACTCCTTGCTCTGGGTTATTCCTCCATTTATGTACTCACTTCAACCCACTTTTGGCTTGTCTCCTTCTGGCTTATTCTGGCATGGCTGCTGGTATTAGTTAGTCTGATCCGATATATAGAACGATCGAAACGCGAACTCGCACAATTTCTACTTTCTATCAAACAGGGCGATTTTACCAACACCTATCACTTCAAGAAAAAAAGCGACCTCAATTATGCCTTCCATGAGATTAACGAAGTATTGAAGGAGCTAAGCCAGGAAAAAGCCTCCAATCTGCTCTATTTGCAAACCATTGTAGAACACGTTCGCGTGGCCGTAGTTTGCTACGACAAAGACCTTAAAATAAAGCTCTACAATCGGGCAGCACAGCAGTTGTTCGGCAAAAAGCAGATTACTTCGGTAAAAGGCATAGAAAGCATTGCACCTACCATTGCTACCACCATAGTCCAAATGAATCATGGCGAAAAGGCTCTTATCAAAGCTCAACTCAATGGTCAGCTCTATCACCTATCGGTTTTGGCTACAGAGTTTCGCTTGAAAGAAGAAAACTTTAAACTGGTGTCTTTTCAAGACATAAAAAGTGAGCTCGATGCCCAGGAAATTGAAAGCTGGCAAAAACTCATTCGTGTGCTCACCCATGAAATCAAAAACTCGGTAATCCCTATCAGCACCCTTTCTGAAGTACTTTTGCAAATGTTGAAAACAGAGAACGGAAGCAAAGACATTTCCAGACTAGATGATGAATTAATAAAGGATGTAATTGGTGGAATTGAAACCATCGAAAGCCGTAGCAAAGGATTGGCCCACTTTGTTTCTACCTACGACCGGCTTACAAAAATACCTAAACCAAAAATAGCACAAACAAACATTAAAACACTGATAAACAATACACTAAAGCTTTTTGAATCAGAATTTAAAACAAGGCAAATCACCGTAGAAACTCCTAATCTCACCGGAGTGATTCAGGCCGATTCCGACCTTGTTGAGCAGGTAATTATTAACCTCATTAAAAACGCCATAGAAGCCCTCAATGCCTCAAGGTCGCCCGTAATCACCATATCTACCGAACCACTAGCAGGCGAACTACTTCTGAAAATTGCCGATAACGGCCCCGGAATTCCCGATGAGGTATTGGAACACATCTTTGTTCCGTTCTACTCCACCAAAGAAGGAGGCTCCGGCATTGGCCTGTCCTTATCCCGACAAATTATGAGGCTTCACAAAGGGCAGCTAACCTTAGATACTTCGCCTCATACAGGCACTGTTTTCACCCTTCATTTTCCTACCAGAGCCTCAGACCCCATTAAATAGGCAACATCGGCCTAGAGAATATTTTTTGCGTTTGTTAACATCGCATTCATAACAATCCTGTTTATTTGACGTCCAATCTGTATTACCAAAACTAATCTAGAATGAAGCAACTAAAATTTGTGCTGCTGGCACTGCTCTTAAGCACCAGTGTATTTGCAGCTGACCCCTATAAATATACCGTAGACCTAACCCGGGTGGCTGACGACAAAGTATTTGTAGAGCTGGAAACACCAAAAATAAAGGAGAAGGAAATTGTTTTCTATATGCCCAAAATTATCCCCGGCACCTATGCCATTGCCGACTATGGCCGCATGGTGTCCGACTTAAAAGCCTATGATAAAAAGGGCAAACTAATGGAAGTGGAACGTTTGGACGATAACTCGTGGAAGATTAGCAATGCGAAAAAGCTACGCAAAATCACCTACATGGTAGAAGATACCTACGATACCGACAAACCCGGCCCAGATATCTTTCAACCTGCCGGTACCAACATAGAAGAAGGTAAAAACTTTATTATCAACACCTCGGGCTTCTTCGGCTACTTTGAAGGAATGAAGAAAGAAGAGTTCGAATTGAACTTCATTCGCTCCAAAGAGTTTTATGGAGCTACCGGACTTAAGGCCGAAAGTAACCCTCCACTAATCGGTAAGCTCAGCCCCGAAGCTAATCACCAAGATCTGGCTGTTGACCAGTTCAAAGTGGAAGACTACGATCGGCTGGTAGACTCACCACTTATGTACAGCAAGGCCGATACGGCCATTATTAAAGTAGCCAATACAGACGTATTGATTGCCAGCTACTCCCCCAACAAGCGCATAACGGCTGCTCAAATTGCCGAGAGCATTCGAGAGGTGCTTAGTGCTCAAAACGAATTTCTTGGTGGAAAACTACCAGTAGACAAATATGCGTTTTTGTTCTACTTTACCGATCAGCCCGTAACTTCTTACGGAGCCCTGGAGCATTCGTATAGCTCTGTGTATTATATGCCTGAGCAAACCATAGAGCAAATGCAGCAACAGCTGCGCGACTTCGCGGCTCATGAGTTTTTTCATATCGTTACGCCACTCAATATCCACTCAGAGGAGATTGGAAGTTTCGACTTCAACAACCCGAAAATGTCGAGACACCTGTGGTTGTATGAAGGCATGACCGAGTATTTTGCCGGTAGTGTACAAGTGAAATATGGCCTTGTAACTCCAGAGCAATACCTACAAATGCTACAGGAGAAAATTATTATCTCACAGCAGTTCAAAGATGAACTTCCCTTTACCGAACTGAGCCTTGGTGCTCTCGATGAGCATGCCGACCAGTATTACAACGTATACCAGAAAGGCGCACTCATTGGAGCAGCATTGGACATTCGCTTGCGCGAACTATCAGACGGTGCTTATGGAGTACAGAACATGATGGCCGACCTCTCCAAGAAATACGGTCCTAGCAAATCATTTAAAGATGAAGAACTTTTCGATGAAATAGTTGACCTCACCTATCCGGAAATCCGCAACTTCCTCACTACCTATGTGAGTGGAACCACCCCTCTACCCTACAAAGAAATTTTCGCTAAAGTGGGAGTAGATGTTATTGACAATGGCACTACCAAACAACACTCTTTTGCCATTAACCAAAACAATATTACCCTGGTGCAACATAAGGGTGAGCAGCGTTTGGCTATTGGTAATGAAGCCGCCAACGATGCTCTGGCCAATGCATTAGGGCTTAAGAAAGGCGACATAATTCTAGCCATGAATGGCGATAAGTTTCCGGCCTATGGCCCCGAGCTTAATGCCTTCTTAGGCGCTCAGGTGCAAAAAATACCGGGTTTAGAAACCTTCACCATGACGGTTTGGAGAGAAGTAGACGGAGAAGGTAAAGAAGTGAAGCTTTCTGCCAAAAATCAGCAAGTAGAAGTCCAAATACCGCTGGGACTTCAGTTTACGGAAAACCCATCGGAAGAACAGCTTAAACTACGCGATTACTGGTTGAAACCCGCCAGGTAAAGTGTAGATACTTACGTTAAGCCGGAAATAGCGACTCTATCCCGCTATTTCCGGTTTTTTATACTCCGGCTACGCCAATACGCTGAGTCAATAATCATTAAGAAAATTGAGGCCTACGCTAATCACCCATTGCCTTTGCTTTGGAATGAACTCGCGCCCCAACAAACGCCCAAGGCTCTCCCCGGTTTTGCTTAAACCAAACTCGTAATTGATATCAATCATTACGCGGTCAAAATCGCCCCCAAGTCCAAAATGCCACATCATGCTGGTTCGGTTGTAGCTATCGCTCACCTTCTCTATCTCATTTAAGAATGAGCGATGGCCCGAAAGCAGAATACTGAAAGAGGGTCCCATTTGCAGACGTAAATTACCTATTCGATAGCCAATGTCTACAGGAAGTTCCAGCGTATTGAATTCAAAATCGGCTCTCGGATTAAAATTGGGCACATTGTCATAATTGAGAAACACCAATTGGGTTTTGATTTTTGAAAGCAGTACAGACGGTTGTACGTATACATTTTCTACATTGGCCCGAAAGAAAAAACCAAACTGATAGCCTATCTCAGAACCTCCTTCCGCCAGATCTATCTCACTATTATCCAGCGTCATTTTTGCCGTAAGCAATTTAGCCACCGGTCCCGCCTGATAGAATCTGCTGTAACTCTCCTGGCCAAACAATGGTTGCTGGCTCATTAAAATCACAATCAGGGTAAGGCAAAGTACTCGGAGTTTCATTAGGCCAAAAAGAAATGTTTTCTAGATTCGCATCAAGATATAGTTAAAATTTCAGATGAGCTTACAAGAAAACTTCGAAAATGCTGCAAAATCGGCAAATAATTTAAGCGAAAGACCTTCTAACGAAGACCTGCTAAAAATATACAGTCTCTACAAACAAGCCACTCAAGGCAACAATACGGAGGACCCTCCGGGAGGCTTTGACTTTAAGGCCGCTGCCAAATACAACGCCTGGAAAAAGCTGGAAGGCATGAGTAAAGAAGAGGCCATGACACAATATATCGACCTTATAGAGCGTCTTAAATCCGCTCAATAATATTTTTTGAGCAGGCCTGTGTCCGACACGTATTCAAAAAATTAGAAACCGCATTTGCAAATTTCTTTGCATATTGCAAAAGGTTATAAAACTCAAATATTACAACAATGGGATTATTCAGTTTCGGTAAGAAAAAAAAGAAACCGGTTCGTTCGTGCGACCTTGAAGGCTCGCTTCTTGAGTTCGGAGAAGGTTACTTGCTTACCTCCTCTCAAATCATCAAATCAAAACGGTTTTGGGATAACAAAATGGTAGAGCCGGAAACTCTGGCTTACTCCAAAGCGCACTTTGAGCGCAAAGACGAGATGGGTACAAAAATGCGTACCATGATTTTTCAAAAATACAGCTCTCAGGAAAAACCCTGGTTGGTTGGAGACGGTCAGGTCAACCAATTTGAAATAGACAAAAATCAGGCGCGAGAGTATGCTCAAAAATGGTGGGAATCTGAGTTCACCTTTATTCCGCCCGATGCCGGTGCAGCCGAAAAGGTGCTGAGCAACGATGAATTTGAGCAATGGAAAGAATACGCCATCATGAAAGCTGGCGAAACACAATTGAAAAAAATAGGTTAAAAACAACCTTAAACGTATAAAAACTGCTTTAGGCAGTGCCGAAATCAGGCCTGTTTAAGGCAGTTTCTTTTTTTACTCCTCTACCCAACGCCAAAGCTGCACCTTACCATTCCTTAGCGGTTTCAATTCCAACCCGCTTTCGCGCGCCATCACCTTTAGTGCTTCCAGGTTTTCATGGTCATGGTAGCGATCGTTCAAAAAGGCCGGGTTAAGCAACAAGTAGTCTCCTGCCAATGGAGCAGAGCCATTCAACTCAGAAAACCAAACATAATTATGGTCAGTTGCCTGAAAATTGTAGAAATAAGGATACCCATAAGAAGTCAGTCCGTCAGTAAAGACCCGAACTCTCCCTGTATCAGGAAGCAGGTTGTGCTCCACCGCCTCTTTTAATTCTCTAAAATTCCTTTCCCCTGAACTACTGACTTTATAGGCCGGAATAACCAAAAGAATGGCCAAAAGAAATTTGGCTCTCGTGTAACGAATAGCACTTAGCAGGTGGGTCTCAATCCAGTAGAAGCCTCCAGCCATCAGCATAAGCGGAATAAGAAATGTAATGTGCCGGGTGTCTACCGGCATGGGGCTATAATACCTCCAGTTGGTACTCATAAACCACCAGGTAACTAAAATCATAATGACAGAAACCCTCCACAAATGCTCCGGACTTTCCAACCTCCAGTGTTTCCTCCGAGTAGTGAGTAATGCCGGCAAACAAAAAAGGAGCGGCACAAAAAAACCTCCTCTTAAAAATCCCAGTAATGGTAAATAGGTCAGCCGTTTGAGCAGGGTGAGGTTATCTTTATCGAAGAAGGTCTTAGCCGAAGCCTCGTGATTGTTCGAAATATTTTTGAAGCGATAAAAAAAGTCTCCATATACCTCCTGATACCAAAACCCATTGGCTACTACAAAAAAGATCAGTAAAACAAGAGTAATCATCCAGTAGCTCTTATTGGTCTGTCTTCTTTTATAATCGTTGAAAAAGAGGTACAAGAATAGCGGCACAATCAAAATCACCGTCATTTTGGTAAGATAGGCCAGAAATAAAGCAGTTGCAGTAATCAGCGCAGCTAGTCTGTGATCTCCCTCCCGTCTGTTCACCCTGTCATAGGCCACCAAAGCCATAAAAATGAACAGTGCCATGGGCATTTCCGGAAAAAGGTGTGTAATAAAGGTGATGATGTGATAGTCACATACAAGAATTGTCGCTGCTAAAACACCCAACCAGTGGTGATACAAATGCCCCAGCCATAGCGTAAGGTTGAGAATGATTAAACCACAAAGCAAAGGGTACAGCGTAATGGTCCATTCATTAATACCCAATAGCTCAATAACCCAAGCCGTTGGATAAAGCAAAGCCACCCTGCTGGTAAAGTGATTAGTACCCAGCTCAAACGAACCTTCATTGATTTGCCTGGCAAAATTTAGGTAAGTAAAATCGTCCCAGAAAGCCAGGCCATTGTTGGCCAGAAACCAAACCGCAATCATTACCAGATTGGCGGTTACTACAAACCACTGGTAATGTCTTGCACTAAAGAACTTCTTGTGCTGCATTGCAACGAATATAATTGTTTAGCGAGATACTCTTCCTATTTTCGCACTACCCATGCAATTGTTTTATCAACCCGATGTACTGAACGGAGTCACAGAACTCGACCCGGAAGAGTCACGCCACGCCATAAAGGTACTGCGCAAGACTGAAGGTGATTTACTGCGATTGGTAGACGGAAAAGGGCATTTCTTTACGGCTACCATAACAGAAGCCAATTTCAGACGCTGTCGGTTTGAGGTTCTTGAAACCGAAAAAGAAAAACAGCGTGATGGCTTTCGGCACATAGCCATAGCTCCCACAAAGAATCTCGATAGGATTGAGTGGTTTGTTGAAAAATCCGTAGAGTTTGGGGTAGATCGAATCAGTTTCGTACTCTGCCAAAATGCTGAACGCAACGTACTGAAAACAGACCGACTGATAAAAAAAGCGGTCAGTGCCATGAAGCAATCGCTCAAAGCCAGGCTCCCTCAAATCGATGAAATGGTTAAGCTGCAGAGCTTTTTAAGCCATTGTGACCTTCCCCACCGCTATATTGCCTATGTAGACTTTGACAATCCCATTCATTTGCGAGAATTGGTCGAACCCGGTCAGCACTCAGTAGTGCTTATTGGTCCCGAGGGTGATTTTTCGGAGCAAGAGCTTCAGCAAGCCATAAGCTCAGGCTATCGAAAAGTAACTTTGGGAGAAAGTCGTCTGCGTACCGAAACGGCCGGCCTGGCGGCAGTACATATTTTAAATTTATTTGGCTAAGATTGTGCTATGGCTCTTAACTACTTTTGGATAGCGTTTTTTCTTATTGCATTTGTTGTTGCCCTCATTAAGCTGATATTTTTTGGCGATACTACGGTTTTTCCTGCCATTCTTCAAAGCACCTTCGATACGGCCAAAACCGGCTTCGAAATTTCCATTGGACTCACGGGAGCTCTTACCCTATGGATGGGCATCATGAAAGTAGGCGAAAAAGGCGGTGTGGTGGCTATAATGTCTAAACTCATTAGCCCACTATTCATCCGTATTTTCCCCGAAATACCTAAGAATCACCCTGTGTTTGGCCCCATGCTCATGAATTTTTCCATGAACTTTCTTGGCCTGGACAACGCAGCCACTCCCATGGGACTCAAAACCATGGAAGGCCTGCAAGAGCTCAATCCCAATAAAAAAACGGCTACCAATGCCCAGATTATGTTTCTGGTACTCAACACCAGCGGGCTCACCCTCATTCCGGTTTCCATTATGGCCTATCGTGCCACCGAGGGAGCACTAAACCCTGCCGATGTTTTCATTCCTATACTCTTAACCACTTATTTTTCTACACTTATAGGGCTGATAACCGTAGCCATTATTCAAAAAATCAACCTATTCAATAAAGTTATTCTAGGCTACTTAGGAAGCCTTACCTTACTCATCTCAGCGGCCTTGTGGTACTTTAGCTCCATACCCCAGGAACAGGTCTCTGTCATATCAGGAGTAGCCGCAGCCATTATTTTACTGGGTATTGTAGTGGTATTCATACTCATGGCCATACGTAAAAAAGTGAACGTATACGAAGCTCTGATTGAAGGAGGAAAAGACGGGTTTAATGTAGCCATCAAAATTATCCCCTACCTTATTGCCATATTGGTGGCCATTGGTATGTTCAGAACTTCAGGCGCACTTGAGTTTATCAATAATGGCTTCAGACTGTTCTTTGAATTTTTGGGTATCAATACTGACTTTGTAGATGCATTGCCAGTTGCATGGATGAAGCCACTCAGTGGATCCGGAGCAAGAGCCGCTATGCTCGATATCTTTGATAACCCAGCTCTGGGAGTAGATTCGTTTGCCGGTAAAGTAGCTTCAGTGTTACAAGGCTCTACTGAGACTACTTTTTATGTGCTAGCTGTTTACTTTGGAGCTGTAAAAATTAAAAACACGCGCTATGCGGCCGGAGCAGGACTTGTAGCCGACTTTGCAGGAATTATAGCAGCCATTATTATTTCCTATATCTTCTTCCACTAAAAGGTTCGAGCTCATCACTTCTGTTGTCCGCTTGCCATAGCCTTAAGGTTACTGAGCCAAGAATTGATTACTTTAAAGAATCGATCAAAACAAGACAACAAAAGCCCATGAAAAACTCAACCTACCGCATCGCCACTCTGCTTTTATTGTGGCTTTGCCTGGCACCCGCCCTTGTCGCCCAAGGCACAAGGCTATTGCGAGAACCCTCCATGAGCAATCAGCACATAGTATTTACCTATGGTTCCGATGTGTGGATTGCAGACACAAATGGCCAAAATGTAAACCGAATAACCAGTACCCCGGCCATAGAGAGCAACCCTCACCTGTCGCCAGATGGTCAATGGATTGCTTTTAGTTCCAATCGGTCGGGCAATACAGCCATTTATATAGTGTCTAAAAACGGAGGCACTCCCAGGCGCATAACCTGGCACCCTTCGGCAGCTTATGTAAGGGGTTGGTCTCCCGATGGCAGCAAGATTTTGTATGCCAGTTCAAGAGAAAGTGCCCCCACCTCTTACAACAGACTCTGGACGGTACCTGTAGAAGGTGGTCCTTCTACCCTGCTTTCTCATCAATGGGGCTACGATGCCTCCTTCTCACCCAACGGCAGACAATTAGTGGTAGACAAAATGAGCCGTTGGGACTCTGAATGGAGAAACTACAGAGGTGGCCAAAACACCCCACTTATTATTCTTAACCCCGCCAATCAGTCGGAAGAGCTACTGCCCCACGAAGAGCGAACAGTAGACATTCAACCCCTATGGATAGGAAATACCATCTATTTTCTTTCCGACCGAGACTGGACCATGAACGTTTGGGCCTATGACACGCGCAGTAAAGCCCTGAAACAAATCACCCGTTTTAGCGGCACCGATGTAAAATACCTGAATGCCGGAGCCAATGGCCAGCTGATTATTGAACAAAACGGTTATCTACACCTGGTAGACCCAGCCAGCGGCAATACCTCTCAACTCAACATTACTGTAGTAGGTGATTTTCCCTGGGCCGAAACCAAATGGGAAAATGTAACCAACCGAGCCACCAGCGTATCGCTTTCCCCTACCGGAAAACGTGCCGTTATGGAGGCTCGAGGAGAAATTTTTACTGTTCCGGTTGAATTTGGAGACCCCAGAAACTTAACCCAATCTTCAGATGCTGCCGACAGGAGACCTATATGGTCGCCAAAAGGCGATAAAATTGCTTGGTTTTCTGATATGGACGGAAAAGGTTACCGCATCTATTTTACAGATCAGGACGGACTTTCAACCCCCACCAGTTTTAGTATTGGTGAATCTAAACTAGCCTGGGAGCCTACCTGGTCGCCCGATGGCAAACACATTGCATTTGTAGACGATGACGTAAGAATCAGAGTATTGAATGTGGAGAATGGAGAGATTAAAACTATTGATGTGGGTGGAAATAATCTGGAGAGAGGCTCAACCGGCATTGTTTGGTCTCCAGATTCCAAGCAACTGGCCTATGCCAAATCAGGCAACAACAACTTTAGAAGAATAATGGTATGGAACAGTGAGGACAACAGCATCAACCAACTGACTGACGATTTTGCCGATGCCTTTTCTCCGGCCTGGGACAACGACCAGAAGCACTTCTACTTCCTGGCCAGCACCGATGTAGCCCTCGGCTCCGGGTGGGCTAACACCAGTTCCATGACAGCCGACCCAAGCTATGCCGCTTATGTGGTAGTTCTTCAAAACGATCAGGAGTCGCCATTTATACCGAAAAGCGATGAAGAGGAAGTAAAAAAAGAAACCAAAGAAGATTCAGGTAAGAAAGAAGAAGAGAAAACTGAAGCAGACAAAGGTATTCGTATTGATTTCGAAAATATTGCCAGGCGTACCATAGCCCTCCCGCTACCTACCGGCAATTATGTGGCCACTGCCGCAGGCCCTTCCGGCAGCGTGTTTTTGGCCGAAAGGCCCGCAGGCAGCTTTGCCCTCACACTGCACAAGTTCTCTCTTGACAAAAGAAAGGCCGATGAGTTCCTTACCGGGGTAAATCAATTCAGCATTTCGGCCGATGGCAAAAAAATGCTGGTTCGCTCTGGTGGCCGATGGTCTGTAACCAATACCGGTGGCCCAAGCGGAAAAGGTGGTGAGACTCTTTCGGTCAATCTGGAAATGAAACTCGATCGTTCTCAGGAGTGGCAGCAGATTTTTGAAGAAGCCTGGAGGTATGAGCGAGATTACTTCTATGACCCGAACATGCATGGCCGCGACTGGAACACGGTGTACAACCGCTATGCTCCACTAATTCCGTTCGTAAAACACCGGGATGACCTCAACTATATTCTCGACCAAATGAATGGCGAGCTCTCTGTAGGACACAGTTTTGTTGGCGGTGGCGACTATCCCGACATTGAACGCTCGAGTATGGGGCTTCTTGGGGCCGATTTTACCATAGACAAAAACCGTTGGCGCATAGAACGTATATACACCACCGAAAGCTGGAATCCAGGGCTTACCAGTCCGTTAGATAGGCCGGGTATTAAAGTACAAACCGGCTACTACCTGGTGGGAGTTAACGGTAATGAGTTAGATGCCAGCCAGGACCCACAGCAGTTGCTCGATGGCACAGCCGGTAAACAGACGATAATTCATATCAATGACAAACCAAGCTTTGAAGGCTCCTGGACCGAAGTGGTTGAGCCCATTCGAAGTGAAAATGCCTTGCGCCAGCGAGCCTGGGTTGAAGATAACAGACGCAAGGTAGACGAACTTTCTAACGGCCGCCTGGCCTATGTGTGGGTTCCCAATACCGGTGGTGGTGGCTACGTCAACTTTAACCGCTATTTCTTTGCTCAACAAGATAAAGAAGGTGCTGTAATTGATGAACGATTTAATGGAGGCGGCCTGCTCGATGACTATATGGTAGACTTAATGACCCGCTCGCTAAGAGCAGGGCTTACCAACGAGGTTCCTAATGGCCGACCTTTCAGACTCCCAGCTGGCATTTTAGGCCCTAAGGTATTACTCATTAATGAACTGGCCGGCTCAGGAGGAGATTTCTTCCCCTGGGTGTTCCGACAGCAAAAAGCCGGGCCACTCATTGGAGCCAGAACCTGGGGTGGTTTGGTCAAATCATCGACCCACTACGCCATGGTTGACGGAGGTTCCCTCACAGCACCGGACAATGCCGTGTTTGACCCCATAAACAATGTATTTGTAGCAGAAAACGAAGGAGTTCCTGCCGACATAAATGTAAGGCAGACGGCCAGAGCACTTACTGATGGTAGAGACCTTCAACTGGAAAAAGCCGTGCAAGAAGCTTTGCGCTTGCTTGAGGCCAATCCTACACCTAAAGTAACCGTACCTCCGTACAACACTCCGGCCAAAAAAGGCAACTAAAGAGAGTCTTGTTTCTCAATAGATATATCAAAAGAGAACGGGCTGAAAACAGTCCGTTCTCTTTTGTTTTTAATACCTCCGGCAAAGACCAGTTAAAAAATATACGCGGCTAAAAATTAAGCCAATAAGTAAGTTTAAACACCAAGGCACGGTTTTTAGAAGGCCCCAGATTAATAAATCCCTCATCGTCTGTAGCCAGGTAATTATCGGTATACACCAAAAAGAAATCGGAAACCGGAGCAAATCTCCACTGCAGACGCGAATTAATGTTTAGGTTTTCAATCTGTGTATTGTATTGAATAAATGTGGTCCAAAAAAGAGATTTGGTAAAGGTGAAATCGAAACGCGGCCCAATAAGGAACAAGACAGCATCATTATACGGATCGGGTAATTTTATATTGTTGTAGGCAAAACTCAGGCTGGTAAAGCCCAGCGGTTGATAGCGAAAGTTAATCCCTCCTTCCAGGTTAATCCGTGTTCCGTTAAAGTACTCTCCGGAGCGCGTACGCAAGTCGAACGATAGCACCTTAGGCTGGTCAGAATTGTAGCTGGCAATGATCATGTTGTTATGATACCCCGTGCCACTGGGCAATCTGAGGCCACCGGAACCACTGGGGTCGAAACCATTGAAAAGATAGGTGTACTGCCTGCGAAGGCGAGCACTGAAACGGGCCGAACTTTTCCAATTCACATCATAAAGAATGTTCATGTCCCAATCTAAAAACCCATATGTTTCGTTCCAGACCATGTCAAAATCAAAACCCGGCCCGTGCCGCTGCACAGGGCCTTTCTTAGGAAATATGGCATATTGAACGGTGCTATTGAGCTGGCGAATGTCTCTTCTCCTTACAAATCCTACCTCCGGATTGTAATTGGCTCCAACCATTTGACCTGACATTCGCCACGACCATTTGGGTATATCGTAGTTTACCTCAAAGCCGGAGGCAAAGGAATCGTCTGTTTTTGCTTCTTCGAACGATTGATGGTAGAACAGTTTACCATTCCACACGTTGTCAGCCGAAGCATGGTTGTAGTCCATTCCCACCGTGCGATTCCATTTGGCGTAGAACCTGGGGTCGTATTCTGTAATATCGGCAAAGGTTTGTTTGTTCACGAACAAGAAAGAGACATTGGACCTTGCCAGAACTTTTTGCTGCAATGAAAGTACCGAGTAATTGTATGAAGGCAAGCCTGCCTCATCGTTTTCACCGGCCTGCATACTCAATAGCCCCAACCTCAGGTTGTTGTTCACTTTTCCGCTAAGTCGCAAACCGGCCGGAATGGGGTTCTGAATATTTTGGCCGGTACTTTCATCGCGTGCTACTCCTATTCTCCTGGAAAAGAAAGGGCGTGTACCGTTGTTGCCGTAGCTGGCAAATAAATCGGCATTCTCTAAAAAAAACTGCCTTCTCTCCGGGAAGAATATCTCAAACCGATCCAGGTTGGTTACTTGTCGATCTACCTCTACCTGCGAAAAATCCGGATTTACGGTCAGGTCGAGGTTAAGCCCGGAAGTCACCGCGTATTTCATATCAAAACCGGCATCGAACGTAGTTTGAGAACCATCACCGTTCTGAAAATCCTTACTGGCCGAAGCAGCCACATAGGGTATAAAAGATATATTCGATCCGGGTTTTTTGGTTGGAGTATCCCAATTCATCTTACGCAGAGAGGCCAGATTAATAATGCTAAAGTTGCGCGAAATAGGCGACCAGGTAGAACGTTCTGCTTCTTCACTATCAATCCGGTAAAAGTTTACGTTCCACTGGTTTTGATTTTCGCTAAAACGAATGCTTTTCCATGGTATGGCCATTTCTGCCACCCAATAGTCGCCATACATTTGAGCCTCGCCTCTCCATTTATTATCCCAATCCATACTAAAGGAGTTGCGCCCACTGCCACCATTCACAATCAGGCCTTCCCTTCTTACCCCAAACGGGTTAATTCCGAAAATAAAGGCATTGGTATTATCTTGAAACGTATCGATTAGGAAAGAAAACGAATCGTTAGCATCTCCAAAAAAGTCTCTCCTAAGGCTGGGAGTTATATAATTACGTTCCGGTGAAAGGTTCTTCATAACACCCAGTACGTAAATAAACTGGTCATCATACAGCACTTTGGCCACCGTTTGGGAACGGGCCAGGCTCGTATCCATAGGAAAGTACTGCATGAAGTTATAGGCCGAGTCGGCCAGAGACCATTGTTCATCAATAGCTCCATCAATCACAATAGGCGTATCGGTTCTTTTAATCTCAATTCCCTGAGCGTTCAGCAGGTTTACACAAAGCCCTAACGCCAAAAAAATAGTCGCGCACAGTTTTCTCATCAAACCAAAAATATTGTGCTCCAACTGCTTTTCGACTATAAATTATGTTAGTGGAAGAATGAAGATGCCAAAATCTCCTGTTCGATCGAAAAACGCCTTTGCTCAGCGCATCACAATCTGACCGAAAAATGGCCTGTTGTGTGGCATAATACCATTATGATGGTTTTAAAAAGCGGTGAGGTTGTTGCTTAAATGTTTTGGTAAGCAGTTCATACAAGTCGGGGTGTCGCTGACGCATTAGCTCAGGACGCTCGAAAAAGTACTCTCCTGCTACGGCAAAAAACTCAATCGGGCTCATGGCCGCATAGGCTCTAATGTCTGACCGCTCCTCAGCTATTTCTTTAATTTTTCGGTGTACAAACTGGATCCATGGCATGGCAAACGATCGGTCTTCAAAACCGGGGGGTACCCCGTCTATCATCCCATTTTCCTTATCAAACAAATGAATAAATTCATGTAGTGCGGTGTTTTCATGGTCGTTTTCAAAGCCCTCATGCAAAGCCGGTTTAGAAAGAATCATCTTCCCTTCCATTTTACCAGAACCCACCATTCCGGTAATCATTTCGTCTGGATCATCGAGCTGAAACTGACGGTTAAAAGTAGTAGGGTAAAGTATAACCTCATTGAGATGGCGATAGGTACATGCCGGAAAACCGAATAAGGGAATCACCCCACTGCTGGCTACCAGAAGCCTATCGGTAAAGGTTACTTCGGTTCTTACCCCTGTAATGGTAACTCTGGCCAAAAAGCCCTGTACATCTTTCTCAAATTGCCTCTTCAGCGGTTCGCTGAGCTGCCTGTAGTAGCTCACCTTCTCTTCCAGTAGCTGCTGCCAATTGGGCGGATAAACAACCTTGATGCGGTGAACAATGCCATTTTTACTATTGAAGGTAAAGTAGATTACCAGTCCCAGACCAGCCAACAAAACGAATGTCATCTGTGTTTACAATAAGACACTAATTAAGCAAGGCCTTTGGAATTAGAAAGGGATTCTTAAAGAAAAAGTCCGTTAGATCAGGTTAAGGACAATAAGACTAACGGACTTTTTGTGTTTAATAAAGATATCTATCACTCCTCTTTGAGCGACTTGACCGGGTTGACAGAAGCTGCCTGATATGATTTGGCCGCTACCGTAAGGACCCCTATACTCATTACAATAACTCCTGCAAATAAAAACACCACGGGGTTGAGTGCCTCTCTGAATTCAAACTGGTTTAGCCAGTTTTGCATAAAGTAGTAGCCAAAGGGCACTGCCAATACAAAGGCCATTAAAATTAGTTTTCCATAGTCTTTTGAGAGCAACAGCAACACTTGCATAACAGAAGCCCCATGCACCTTACGTACTCCTATTTCCTTAGATCGCTGCTCTGCCGAATAAGAAGCCAGACCAAGCAAACCCAGGGTAGAAATAACAATAGATACCAGAGCAAATAGATTGGCCAGGGTACGCATGGTTTGTTCGGCTTCGTAGCTCTCAGCATAGGCCTGATCGATGAACTGATAGCGAAAATCTTCTCCCGGATTTAGCGATTGGGTTACTTGCTCTATGGCCGCCAGGGCATCGGAAGAATTCTCATTTGTTCTTATCAAAACAATCGAAGAATTACTCGGAGATATGCAGGTAATAATAAGCGGAGCAATGGGCTCATAAAGATCTCTCATGTGGAAGTTCTTAACCACTCCAACAATCTTACCATCAATTCCCCAAAAAGAGAGCTTCTTGCCAATGGGGTCTTCAAAGCCCATAAGTTCAGCCGCTACTTCGTTGATAATGAAATTGGTTGAATCCTGAAGTTGACTGGAAAAACTACGGCCGGCAAGAATCTCCATACCCGTAGTTTCAATAAAATGCTCATCGGTGAGCATCACGTTTACCTCATAGCCTTCGTTAGGGTTTTTACCTTCCCAGTTGGCCGAACTGGTTGAGCGGCCGTAGTTGAGCGGGTTGCCAGAAGCTCCCGATACATGGGTAACTTGCGGTAGCCTGAGCAATTCATTTTTGTAGGTCTCCAACCTGGAGGCCAAGTCACCTTCCAAACTCACCGCCAATAAATTGTCTTTATTCAACCCCAGATCTTTGTTTAGCACAAAATCGATTTGGCGGTAAATAACGGTAGTTCCAATAATGAGCAAGGTAGAAATGGCAAATTGAAAGACCACTAACCCCTTTCTAAAATAAGAGGCAAAACCGGACTGCTTCACCACTCCACCTTTCATGGATTGAATAACATTGAATGTGGGCAATAGCAGTGCAGGGTAAGTACCGGAAAGAAGCCCAACACCAAAAATGAGACCCATGAGAAAAAGCCAGGTTTCGGGAGCTTCAAAATTCAACACCAGGCTTTTGCCTACCAATTCATTGAACAACGGTAAAAGAAACGCCACCACAACGGCAGAAACAGCCACCGCGCAGCCTGCAAGAAGAAAAGCCTCTAAGTAGAATTGAGCACGAATTGACTTTCTGGCAGCTCCCATAACCTTGCGCAGACCAATTTCTTTAGACCTGCGACTTGACCGGGCCGTGGTAAGGTTCATAAAGTTAATACAAGCCACAAGCAAGATGAAGATGGCTACTACCGTCATTATCCGTACGTATTCAATTCGCCCACCCGATACTACGCCATTGTCAAAAGCCGAATAGAGGTAGGTATCTGAAAACCGATGAATTATAAGCTCTTCATCGCCAGCGTTGGGGTTGCCCTGGGTGTGCTTCTTTATTTCCATGCGGATTTTATCTGCCACCGCCTGTACTTTATCGGTATCGGGTATCAAAAGGTAAGTTTCAAAAGCACCATTGCCCCAGTCTTCTACCCACGGATTGGCCGCAAAATAGGCCTGTGCCGGCAAAAGCCACTCAAAGTCGAGGGTTGATTCTGTACCCGGAGAACGAAAAACTCCTGTCACCTGCACATCGAACTGTTCTTCTACCTTAAATACCTGCCCCATAGCCTCGTTTCGCCAGTTGGGCCCAAAATGCTTTTCGGCTACTCGTTCAGAAATTAACAGACCTGATGGAGAGTTGAGGGCTGTTTGGCTATCTCCCAACAGCAATTCGAACGAAAACATGGTGAGAACCTCGGGACTGGCAAACCTACCAGATTCTTCAATGGCCTGGTTGTCTCTGGCAATATCCATTGGCATAGACCAGCTCAGCCAGGCTACTTCAGCCACTTCTGTGTATTCGCTTTTCACCAGATCGCCCAACGGCTTTGGAATAGAAGTGCCCGTGTTTACCTGACCATTGGATTGGCGCATGTTCCTAAATACCTGATAGATTTGATCTCCGTTGGTATGGAAGGCGTTCACATTTCGCTCGTCTTGCACCCATAACAAAATGAGTATGCTGGAAGCTATACCCACAATAAGCCCCAATAAATTTAGAGCTGTGTAACCCTTATAGCGCATGGTGTTTCTCCAGGCTATTTTAATGTAGTTTTTGAACATAATATGATTAGTTTGACCTTTAAAAATTCTGATTTCGCGAATAATTCCCGGACGAAATAGCAGGAGTACATCCCAATAAAACAACCATTTGGCACGCCTACGACCATTCTTCAGGCGGTTGGAAAACAGCTCTTCCAAATCTCCCTCCACGTCTTCCAACAGGGCAGGCTCACAAAACCATCGTAAAAACCGGATGGCCAATGAGGGAGGGTATAGATTGGGCGGCTGATTTTTCATAGAGCTTTAAAGTCAAAGGCTACAGAAGGAATAGCCTCCCAAAGTTTCTTTCGGTTTTCCATCACTTCTTCCAAAGCCTTTTTGCCATAAGGAGTTACTTTGTAGAAACGTTTTCTTTTACCACCTCGAATGGCCGTTGCCTCACCAAATTCTGACTGAAGGAACCCCTTCTTTTCCAGGCGGCTAAGAGCAGTACGCATGGCTCCTACACTCACTTTTCTATTGAGCCGATCCTCAATTTCTTCCTTAATCGATATGCCGTAGGCATTGTCGTACAGTATGGCTACAGTAAGCAAGAGAACCTCTTCAAACTCCCCTATTGAATACTTTCCCATGGTATGTTTTTTATTTAAGTCTTAAATGTAGCCAAAATATATAAAAGTCCTAAACGTAGTCTTAATAATGTTAATGACTCCCAATCACCGTAAGGGTTACAAAGTGTTCTGAATGTTTGTAAAGGGATGAGAAAGTATTGGCTCGTACTGCTTACCGGTTTTCATCTCCTTTCAGGTGAACTTTGTGCGCAAAAGGTGCTTTTCGTTGGCAATAGTCTCACCTATTCTAACAAAATGCCTCAAACACTAGAGTCTCTAGCACGTGAAAACGGACATTTACTCGCTACGCATTGCCTTTGCTACCCCAATTATGGACTGGAAGATCACCTCAACGACAAACAACTCACTAAAGAACTTGCCAAAGACACTTACAACTTTGTGATTTTTCAACAGGGACCTTCTTCTCAGGCCTATGGTCGGGAAACGCTTTTTCGCTTTGGGAGACAACTGGCAAAGCTCTCTGAAAAAAACCAGGCAAAGCCGGTATACCTTATGGTATGGCCCTCCTTAACCTACTACCATACTTTTGACGGGGTAGTGAAAAACTATTCAGAGGCGGCCGATTCCAATAAAGCAGGCCTCATAGCCCTGGGAACTGTTTGGCAGCACATACATGAGAGCAACGCTGGTTTTGACTTGTACGGGCATGATGGTTTTCACCCCTCTTCCCTTGGCAGCCTGCTGGAGGCTATAGTTATACTGGCATTTATACACGAAGATCTGGACATAAAAACGCTAAAAGGCGCAACGCTTCGGCATCATTTCGATACGCCTGACCGTATGCACCAATTCCTTGGCCTGATTGAGGAGTCTCTACTTTCGAGCCGGTAACCTACTGCACAATAAAGCGAATACTTTGAGCCACAGCTCCGTTGTTTACTCTCAATATATACAGCCCCGGAGCCAGAGTAGAAGTATCTATAGTTACTTTACCATCTTGCTTGGTTATACGAACATCTTCCACCATTCCGGCATTGGCTTCCAGAAGTATAAAGCGGTAATTTTCTATATCTCTGAAGATCGACAAGGTGAGTAACTCCCCACGCTGAACAGGATTTGGAGCAGCTTCCAGGCTTAAGTGGTTTATACCAAATCTTCGGGGTACCTTTCCATTGAAAAAGCGCTCGGCAAACTCAAAGGCCTTATGCCCTATTTTAATACCCATTTTCCTTCCCGGAATATCATCTACGGGTGGGTGAATTCCTCCCCAAATTCTTGAAAGGCTGGTTTGGTCAGAAGCATCACGATAGGTTGCCCATTGAAGTTTTACATCGACAGAAGGGCCTTCTTCAAAAACCAGAAACTGATTCTTTCGGGCAATGAATTCGCCCATTCCACCCGGAAAATACTCATCACCGGTTAAGAGAGTCAGTACTTCGGCCGCTGCTCTTGAAAATGTAGAATGACCAGACACATAGCCTGCAAACGGGGGGGTTACAAAAGTAGGTCGTTGGTAAGGCCACCAATCTTCAGCAAATATCCAATCAACTCCCGCCATATCGGTTCGGGGCTCCGGAATATAGAGAGGCCCGCGCCAGGCTTTCACCTTCACTTTACCCAAGCCACTTTGGTTAAAGCCCAGCAAAGGATCGTCATAATCTACCACATCTATAAAATTATACTCATAGGTAAAGCCCTGACGGTTAAAGCTATTAAAACGTGTATCGAACGACTGCCCCAAATCGGCCAAGGCCCTGATAGCCGAAATAGGTCGTATGTAATCGTAGAATCCTTTAACACTCCAGGCCGCTACTGCGGCATCGTGCATGGCTCCTCCAAGCACAAAATAGGCCTTTATATCCCATTCCAGGTCGTCAAGAACCTGCCCCTCTCCTTTATACTTCTTCTGTAGCTCGGGATGATCACTCACATAATTAAGAATAGTGAACCAGTGCCCGGGAGGTGTTTCGGAATCCGGACCATCGGCCCAAAACTCTGCCAAAACTCTCGTATAGTCTCCTCTGGGCACTATATTAGGGGCATAAGGCTCACCCGTCTTGGGGTTTAGGGCATGGCCACTACCGGCATCTCCCCCCTGTTTACGTTTGTAAAATTCCTTGTAATCGTCCCAGGTTTCTGGCAGTTCCGTGGCATTGCCAATACTTCCCGGAGAAATGTCCCACATCACGTTGTCCCAAGGAGACAAATGTGCACTCCAAATAGATACCAGACTAAAATTCCATTTATAGAAATCGTGCCCTCCGTTATCAAAGTCATCGAACATTGGTGGCGGACCCGGATCCAGATAAACCCAATAGTTCTGACCATCCCGTTTCTTGAGCACGCGATCTGTTTCGTTGAGGGCAAAAGGCATTACGTTGCCCCACTCCGGGCTCAAAAAGGGCTGAAGGTCGCCACTACTAAAGCCACTCTGACCAATGAATACATCTAATGCCAACTGCTGAAACCTATTGAGGTTGGTAATGGAAGGATTGCCACTGAGCATGGGTGCAAGCGGGCGATTTGTAGGTTCATAGTATTGATTGGCGTAGTCGTTGACCTCATTGGAACCATCGCGCAGGCCATAATCGATATAACATTGACCAATGAAGTTTCCAAAAGCAGCCGAACTACCATCGAGCGCCACTTTGTTATTGTCGGGATTGTAGCCCATGTAGGTCATGAGGCTGCGATAACGGCTATACAAACTGGTGTATCGCGGTGACTTTTGAAACCGATGACTAAGCAGGCGAAAGGCTGCATGACTGATTACCTCTTCGATATCGAGCGATGATTTATCGAGCGATGCCAGAGCTGGGCTGGTACAGCTAAAACCATTGACGGTTTTTCCCAATAAATAGGGCTCTGCTTCGGGGTCAAGATAGGCCCATGCATCGTACATGGCGGCAGACAGATGAAAAAGATTTCGGGCGTGTACGGTTGGCCGTGCCAAATCGTTTCTAATGGAATGAAGAAGCCTTTCATTCCACTCACGAGCCACCGAGTGTTGAGCATGGCCCCACGACACAACAGAAAAAAATAGACAAATGGCCAGCAGAGCTCTATGCATGTTTTTGTGCTTTAAACCAATGGATTACCGAATATAGCCAGTGCCGCTGGCAAAGCAAAATAAGAAAATCATTCTGTGGTTTCATGCCAAATGATGCTCTTGAAACAAGATAAATATGTATTTTTCCCATTCACTTAAATGCTCAGTGCATGCATCATCTGGACTACTACCCTTTACTTCTCATTTTTGCCATAGCCTGGGGCGTTCCTTTGATACTCTCCTGGCTAGAGATTGGCAAGATTCCCTCAGTGATTGTAGAAATCATTTTGGGGGTAATGATCGGGCCATTTGTGCTGGACTGGGTGGGAGAAACTCCCTATATGGAGTTTTTGGCTAATACGGGCTTCCTATTCCTTATATTTCTGGTGGGGTTGGAAATCGATGTAAACAAAATCATCAGTTCGCTTTCGGCCTTTCATTTCAAGCTTAAATCCATTTTAAGCAATACCTTCATGCTGGCCATGGGTATTTATCTTGGCACCCTGGCTTTATCTTTTCCGGCTCTGTGGCTCATAGGCCGTTTTCACGATATCAACGTAGTTTTCTACGCGCTTTTGTTCCCTACGGTAGGTATAAGTATTACGGTTCCTATTCTCAAATCGAGTGGAGAAATCAAGCGCAAGTTTGGTCAGATTTTACTCATGCAAGGCAGTATTGCCAACCTCCTGAGTATACTCCTTATTTCCATTTATTCCGGCTATGTTAAAAACGGACTCGACTTCGACCTGCTGCTTTTTAATTTCATATTCATTGCATTTTTGGTGTTTCATGCTATCGGAAAAAAGCTCAACCGCCTACGCACCTTTCAGAAGGTAATCTATCGGCTGGAGCATGCAGCAAACCAAATTAAAGTTAGGGGTGCCGTGGCCTTGTTTTTTGCCTTTGTGGTAATTGCCACGGTGGTAGAAACTGAACCTATTTTAGGGGCATTCTTTGCCGGACTTTTGTTGAGCTTGTTCATTACAAAAGATCGGTCGGCCTTGCTTTTTAAGCTTGATGGTATGGGTTACGGCTTCTTTATTCCAATTTTCTTTATCAATGTGGGTATTAATCTGGATGTTTCCAGTCTATACCAAATTGGTGAATCATATGGGTTTATCTTGCTTCTGGTGGCGGGCTTTTTTGTAACTCAAACCATACCCGCCCTAAGCCTGGTACGCCTTTTTGGGTTAAAAAAAGCTATTTCAGGAGGTAGTTTGCTTTCGGCAAGGTTGGGTGAAACTGTTGCCGGAGCTCAAATTGGTCTTGCCCTGGGCGTGCTGGACGAGTCGGAAAATGCGGCAATTGTAACCGCTTCCATCATTACTTGTTTGCTTGCTCCTATGGTCTATAACCTTATGAACCGCAAGGATGAGGAGCACAAAAAGGTGATAATACTGGGCGGAAGCAGAGCCAGCTTACTACTCGCTGAGCGTTTTAAACTGCACAATATTTCTTTTACCACCTATCTTCAACGCGATGAAATTATTCAGCAGTTCGATGGTAAAAGCCTTCCTTATCAGGTAGTAAAACCACTCTCAACGCACTTTTTGGCATCATTAAAAATTTACAGTGGCGATTTGGTAATTGTGCTCACAGAGTCTAACCTGCTAAACCAACAGCTCACGGCCTTTTTAAAGAATGAGCTAAAGCATAGTAAAATCATTACCCGAAAACAATCGGTTACTCATGATTTGGTTGACAATAACTTTGAGGGAATTAAAACGGTAGATCATGAAGAGCTAATGGCCGGACATATAGAAGATATTGTATTGCGGCCTAATGCTATCGATTCTCTATCGACCAGTTTCGATGTGTACCGAATTGAAGAAATAACGATCAGTAACAAAGCAATTAACCGCAAGCTGGTGAAAGAAGTCGCATTCCCTCCTACCGGATCGTTGGTTATACAAAAGCGGGGTGGAGAAGTTTTTATTCCTCATGGCAATACGCATTTGCTTCTGGGCGATCAGCTTACCGTTATTGGAACCGGTGCGGCACTGGCCGAGTTCAGAAATATTCTTGAGGGAAGGTAAAGGCCAAATTGGATTACCATTGGCCACCTCTCGTATGCATGGCTCATAAACGTAGAGGCTGTCTCAAAAACTAAACTGGGTGAGCGTCACACTGAGCTTGCCTGCCTGCAGCAAAAGCAGGTTTCAGGGACCTCCTCTTTCTTATTGATCAAATACAAAAGGTACTTCATCAGCCGAACTCAATTATTTATCCTTTCTATTACATGCACCCAACCGTCAGTAAACTCTCCGTCAGACCTTAGTTTAAGCATGGTTGAAACAGCCTTGTTCCTATCTTCAAACTCAAGAACATATACATAGTCATATCCACGCACTTCATTGCTATAAATACCGGCTTGAGGATAGGTGTCTTTTAATTTATCCACCAATACTTTGGCGTATTGACTTCCCGGGTTGTAGGCTGCTACCACCAAAATGTAGCGCCCCTTAACCTTCGGTGTTTCTTTTGGCTCTTCCACCGGTTCAGGTTCTTGAGTAACTACTGGAGCGGGTACAGGTGTGACTTCTTGTGCCTCTTTCTCTTCTTTAGCCGCCTCAGCTCTGGCCTTTGCTTCGGCCCTCATTCTTTCAAGCCCTTTTTGCCTGATATCTTCCAGCAGCTTATCAAAATCGGCTTCACCTTTTATTCTTCTTTCTTTTTTATTGCCGCTGTGCAAGCTTGAATAGTAATGCACAACGGTTTCCTGATCTTCTATTGAGATAAGGTTTTTGTCATATATCTCCTCTGCCCTTAATCGATCAATTATTCGGTTTGCCTCTCGACTTAAAGCCTCCTGCTTATCAATACCAGCTTTTTTATTGAATATAAAATGTAGACCAACCTCATTAAAGCCGTTCGAGATAATTGGCGTTTCTTTCTTCCCAAAGTCGTAATTATAGGTAAAGCGAATGTTTGGTTTCAACCGTACACCTATTCCCGCATTCAAGCCATAACCATCGCGATAAGCCGCCATAAGCTGAAACTTGTGTTGCCACTCGAACAGGGCAAGTACGTCTACTGCACTACCAAATAGCTCCTGATATCGCCAGGTTATATTTGGGGTAAGAGTAATGTTCCCCATCTGATCTAGCGAAAATTGGTAGCCCACACCCACTAGGTAATCGGCATTGGTGTTATCCGAAAGCTGCACATATTCATCATCAGAAAGGCTTTCATTAATAACATTCGGTACCGAAGCATTTATTTGAAGGCCTTTGTATTGATACGAGAGAGACAGGTTTAAACTGGCCGATGAGCCATTGCTACCCAACAGGTTTCTGATGAGCTCATCGTCCATACTTTCAACGCTTACTCTGCTGTCATCTAAAGAGAAAAGCGAAAGTCCTGCTTCTGCTCCTAATGAAAATCTATGCTGATTTAAAAGCCAAGCCTTAGCTAAACCTGCACTCAATTTAGTCTGGCGTAATAGCCCCGTTTCAAAGCTGTTTATATTCACATTGTAACCCCACTTTTGCCTGAATGGATTGGCAAAACTGAGCGAAAAAACCTGCGGAGCACCATCTACTCCCGACCATTGCCCCCGGTATAGCAGGCTTAATTGCGCTTTATCCTGAAGCACAGCAGCAGATGGGTATGCCAGTGCAGGCTGCGCAAAATACTGGTTGATGAGAGGCACTTGCTGACTAAAAACAACACCCGGCAATACAAGCAAACAACATAAAACGAGTTTCTTTAAATGCTTCATCATTCTTGCTTATCGGGTTAAAATCAACACGGTTCCTCTAATTACTGACATGCCATTTGCAATATTTATCTCGTAGTAGTACGTACCGCTTGGCAATGGCTTTCCTTTGAAAGTACCCCTCCAGTTGTTTTGGTAGTTATGGGTACTGAATACCAGCTGCCCGTTTTGGCTATAGACTTTCACCTGATTATTCGGATTATCCTGAATGTCGTCTACCACCCAGGTATCGTTTTTACCATCTCCATTTGGAGTGAAGAAGTTTTTAATTCTCGCATCAGGTCTATCCTTGGTAAAGTCTCTTATTTCTTCCGATTCAACATTTACTACAGCAATTTCCAAGGCTTTCTCATGGTACAGACCACCAGAATCAGTTGCCCTGACACGAATGTGAAGTACCTCTGTTTCTTCAAAGTTTACCATTTGGGAGGTGAACAATTCATCTCCCACAATGGCAAACCTGGCGTTGTGTGTGCTTCCATTACCTTCTACTAGCTCATAAGAAAAACTATCGCCAACATCCTGATCTTCAGTGCTGAACAAGCCTACCAATACTTGCTCATCATCTGTTTCTTCAATGATTTGATTGCTCAGAAAAATATCTGTGGGTTGTTCGTTTACATCGTTAACAGTGATGGTAAAGACCTTTTCAAAAGTTCCGCCTCTGCCATCGTTGGTCTTTACTCGTATGGTATAGTCAGACTTAGCTTCAAAATTGAAAGGCTCTGCTGCTCGTAGCTTGTCGGTGGTTATGCCAAAGGCATTGTTGTCTTCAGCACCTGCGCCTGGTACCAGGCTGTAGGTATGCACATCGGCCAAATCATTATCGGTAGTAGTCAATCGGCCAATTTCATCTCCTATGGCATTATTTTCATCAATGGTTAGGACAGATAGTGTAATGTCTGTTGGCAAGCTATTGAAAGCAATAACTAGCTGCTCAGTACGTACAAAAGCATTTTCTGCAAGGTCCATCAATGTATTTGGCAACATGGCCACTATCACTTCATCATTTGTAATAGCAGAAAGTGAGACTTTAAAAACAAGGTTATCGGTTGTTTCAAAGGATATTAATTGTGCGTTTGTAAGTTGAAGGTCAGAAGACTCGAAGCCAACCACTTCTTCCGTAAAGGTGAAGGTGAGGCTAAAAGGGTTAAAATCATTTAGCTCTGTCGGAACATTGCCAATACTCACCTCCGGAGCCGTAAAGTCTGCCATTACACTATGTTGCGCTGCAGCTAAATTGCCATTGGTTGCAGCATCTTCAGCCACATTTGCTGCTACGTCAACCGTAACCATTCCATCAGTAGTTGGCGTAATTTCCGCTGTATACACCAATGGGCTTACTTGATTGAAATTCGAAGCAGCACCATTTCCAACAACAATATCATCAACCGCAAAGCCGGTTACAATCTCGCTAAAAGTGAAAGTGGTAGTAAAGGCCTTATTGGTAAGACCATTTACTCCACTATCTATGACTAAGGTTGGAGCTAAATAGTCTGCTTGAACACTAAATGGTACTGCGGCCGTGTTTCCATTAGTAGCCGCATCTTGCGCCACATTAGCCGCTACATCAATGGTTACCGTTCCGTCAGTTGTTGGTGTGATATCGGCCGTATAAACCGAGGCACTGGTAGCCGCAAAATTAGAGGCTGTCGCATTGTTTAAGGTAATATCGCCAATGGTAAAGCCGGTTACATCTTCACTGAAAGTGAATGTTGCGGTGAATGTGTTATTGGTTGGGTCTGGTACGGTGCTTGAAATGACGACCCCCGGATTGGTCAAATCGGCTTCTACACTAAATTGAGTAGCTGCAGTGTTGCCATTAGTTGCAGCATCCTGTGCGACATTAGCCGCTACATCTATGGTTACTGTTCCGTCAGCTGTGGGTGTGATATCGGCCGTATAGACCGAGGCACTGGTTTGCGAGAAATTCGATGCAGTGGCGTTGCCCAGGGTAATATCCCCTATCACAAAACCTGTTACATCTTCTGAGAATGTGAATGTTGCGGTGAAGGTTCCGTTTGTAGGGTCAGCTACAGTACTTGTAATTGTAATATCCGGATTGGTCAAGTCGGCTTCTACACTAAATTGAGTGGCTGCAGTGTTTCCATTAGTAGCCGCATCTTGCGCCACATTTGCTGCTACATCTATGGTCACCGCTCCGTCAGTCGTTGGTGTAATATCGGCCGTATAAACCGAGGCACTGGTTTGTGAGAAGTTCGAAGCTGTCGCATTGTTTAAGGTGATATCGCCAATGGTAAATCCGGTTACATCTTCTGAGAAAGTGAATGTTGCTGTGAATGTGTTATTGGTTGGGTCTGGTGCTGTGCTTGAAATGACGACACCCGGATTGGTCAAGTCAGCTTCTACGCTAAATTGAGTGGCTGCAGTGTTGCCGTTACTTGCAGCATCCTGAGCGACATTAGCCGCTACATCTATGGTCACCGTTCCGTCAGCTGTGGGTGTGATATCGGCCGTATAGACCGAGGCACTGGTTTGCGAGAAATTCGA
>MDTG01187565.1_pt1 | contig 60018 bp, 48 predicted proteins | sample 811421 | NCBI WGS metagenome assembly MDTG01 (sample SAMN05326645, study PRJNA326480) | marine metagenome | isolation source: seawater | place: Pacific Ocean: South East | collected 2011
AGTCCGGGCAATTCGGGAACACATCATGGCCGTCGAAATCGCAGCAAACATCCGCCGGGGCAATATCATCGAGTACACCGACGGTCAGCTCTATTCCGTCCTCAAGGCTGAATCCTTCCGTCCCGGCAAGGGCACGCCGACCACCACGATTGAAATGCGCCGCATCTCGGATGGCATCAAGATCGTCAACACCTACAAGACGACCGACAAGCTGGAAAAGGCCTTCGTCGAAGACATCGGCTACACCTACCTTTACCAGGACGGTGACAATTACGTCTTCATGCACCCGGAAACGTTCGAACAGGTCCACGTGGCCGGCACGATGCTGGGCGACAATGCCGCTTTCCTTCAGGAAAACATGGAAGTGAACCTGCAGATCTTCAATGACGTTCCCGTCTCAGCCACGCTGCCAGCACGCATCACCGCGACGATTTCCGAAACCGAACCGGTCGTGAAAGGCCAGACGGCCTCCAGTAGCTACAAGCCGGCCATCCTCGACAATGGCGTCCGTGTGATGGTTCCGCCGCACATCGATGTCGGCACGCGCATCATCGTGAACACCGAAGACAACACCTATCTGGAACGCGCGAAAGACTAAGGCGCTTCAGCATTTCATACAGATCAAGCAAGTGCCGGCCCCTGTGCCGGCACTTTTCGTTTGTGCGCCGGTTTCCGCCCGCGTGAGCTGAATTGACTCATGCGAAAGAAAAGAACAAAATAAGAACAAATGGACCTTGCAACCCTCAGATCCAAAGGGCTCATCCGCCCCGTTACGGCTGCCCCGACACAGCCGGCTGCCTTCCCCTTCGGGCTGGGTAGCGATGGCGTGCATGAGGTGGCGGAAGCGGCTTACGGCCACTGGGCAGCGGTCACAGGCTTTACGCTCGCAACAGTGCAGCCCACTCGCAAGGGTGCCTGTCTGTGGATCTGCCAGACAAGCCTGTCCCGGGATACCGGGCATATCCCCGCCACCTCCCTGCAGCAGATGACAGGCGGACGGGAGCCGCGGCTCTGCATCACTGCCCGCAAGTCCGCTGAGGCCCTCTGGAGCGCCGAGGAAGGCATCATGTCCGGCGCCATCCGTCATGTCGTGGTCGAGCTTGAAGAAGCAGACTTCACCGCGACGCGCCGCCTGGCGCTGGCATCTGAAAAGCATGGCGTGCCGGTCACCCTCCTGTTGCCGCACACCTGCAGCGGCGCAACGGCGGCCAGCACCCGCTGGCGGGTCGGCACACAGCTTTCGGCGATGAACCGTCACGATCCCCGCGCGCCGGGCCAGCCGCGCTACCGCGCCGTGCTGGAACGCTGCCGCACCGCGCCCGCAGCCGTGGGGCAGGCTTTTGATCTTGAGTGGAACAATGAGACGCTATCTCTCCATATGGTTTCCGGAATGGCCGCTGGACCGGCTGCGCCGCGCCCGGCGCCGTCCTTCGTCACAAGGCACGGACATCAGCGCAAAGCCGGCTGAGCCGCAGCCCTTTGTTCTCCATGAGAAATCCACCCACGGGCTGACCGTCACGGCGGCGAATGCCCCGGCCCTTGCGGTCGGCATCCATCCCGGGCTCAGCCTCAAGGATGCCCGCGGCGCGCTGCCGGGCCTCATGACCGAACAGATCGACCGGGAGAGCGATGCAACAGCCCTGCTGGCCCTTGCCGACTGGATGGTGCGCTTCTCTCCGCTTGTATCGACAGATGGAAACGACGGGCTGTTGCTGGAAACGACCGGCTGCGACCACCTCTTCGGCGGGGAGGCTGGCATGGCGGCGGCCCTGTCGGCGCGGGTCTCGCAGGCAGGTTATGGCCACCGCCTCGCCTTTGCGGGGACGCCCGGCGCAGCCTGGGCGCTGGCGCGGACCGTGGCGGAGGAAGGGGCGCCGGTGATCCTGCCGCCGGGGGCGGAGCGGACGGGGCTGGCGGCGCTGCCGGTACGGGCGCTGAGGCTGTCCGGCCCCGTGCTGACCCTCCTGCGCCGGTTCGGCCTGACGCGGATCGGACAGCTCTACACCATTGATCGCAAAGCACTTTCCCGGCGCTTCCAGTCCCGCGAAGCGGTGGAGGCGGTGATGCTGCGGCTGGATCAGGCGCTGGGCGTGCGGGCCGAGCCGTTCGCGCCGCTGCGCCCGCCGCCGGACTATGCTGCCCGTCTGCCCTGCCCGGAGCCGTTGAGCGACAGCGCCGGCATCAGCGAAGGCCTCAGCCGCCTCACCGAGGAGCTGTGCGCAAAGCTGTCGGCGCATGGCCTTGGCGCACAAGGCTTTGTTTTTCATGCATTTCGTTCGGATGGCGAGACGCGCAGCCTGACCGTCAACATGGCCCGGCCCGTGCGCAAACCGGCCCATATCCTGCGCCTTTTCCGGGAACGGCTGGACCGGATCGACCCCGGTTTTGGCATTGATCTGTTGCTGCTTGAGGCCCTGCGAACGGCCCCCATGGAGGCCGGAAGCCAGCCATTATCCGCTGATCTTGCCATGACCATAACGGACTTGGGGCTGCTTTCCGCGCTCTCCGACCGGATCCAGGCACGACTGGGCGAGGGCCGGGTCATGATCATCCAGCCGGAGGCCCGCCATCCCCCGGACATGGCCGAGCGGCACGTGCCCTTCACCGGCCAGCTGCCCGAGGATACCGCGCCGCCACCCGACACGCTACCGGGCCTGCGCCCCCTCCGCATGCTGGACCGGCCCGAGCCGATCGATGCCGTGGCCGAGGTGCCGGACGGGCCGCCGTTGCGCTTCGTCTGGCGCCGGGTGGTGCGCCGCGTGGTGAAGGCCGATGGCCCGGAACGGATCGCGCCGGAATGGTGGACCTATCTGCCCCCGGCTGACGGCGGGTCCCCGGCCCTACCCCGCGCGCGGGACTATTACCGTGTCGAGGATGAGCACGGCCACCGCTACTGGATCTTCCGCGAGGGGCTGTATGACGATGGCCGCGGTAGCCATCCCGACTGGTTCCTGCAGGGGCTGCTGGCATGACCGGTTTCGCCGAACTCGCCGTGACGACGAACTTCTCCTTCCTGCGGGGCGCGAGCCACGGGGCCGAACTGGTGCAGCGGGCGGCCGAGCTGGGCCTCTCCGCGATCGGCGTCGCAGACCGCAACACGCTGGCCGGGGTCGTGCGGGCGCATACCGCCGCAAAGGAAGCCGGTCTGAAGCTGCTGGTCGGGGCGCGGCTGGTGCCGCTGGAAGGGCCGGAGATCCTCGCCTACCCGATGGACCGGGCTGCCTATGGCCGCCTGTCCCGCCTTCTGTCGGACGGCAAGATGAAGCCGGATGTGCCGAAGGGCGAGTGCCATTTGACGCTAGAGAGCATCCTCGCCGCCAGCGAGGGCCAGGTGCTGATCGTCATGCCGCCAGCCGTTCCGCCCGCCGGGTTCGCAGACACGCTGCGCGGGATCGCGGCCGCCGCGCCGGGCCGCACCTGGCTCGCGGCGCGCTACACCTATTCCGGCCGCAACCGGGAGCGCATTGCCCGGCTGGAGGAAATCGCCGCCAGCGCGGGCATCCCGCTGGTGGCGACCAATGACGCGCTCTACCACACGCCGGAGCGCCGCCCCCTGCAGGATGTGCTGACCTGCATCCGCGAGCACTGCACCCTTGAGACGGCGGGCTACCGGCTGGAAGCCAATGCCGAACGCCACCTGAAAAGCCCGGCTGAAATGGCGCGCCTGTTCCAGGGCTTCGAAGAAGCGGTGGCGCAGACAGAGGCCATCGCCGCGCGCTGCCAGTTCAGCCTGGATGAACTGGCCTATGAATATCCGGACGAGCCCGTCCCCTCTGGCGCGACACCGCAGAGCCACCTGACGAAGCTGACATGGAAAGGCGCGGAAAACCGCTATCCGGACGGTATTCCGGAACAGGTCTCCCGGCAGCTGAAAGAAGAACTCGCCCTGATTGAGGAGCTGTCCTACGCACCCTACTTCCTGACCGTGCACGACATTGTCGCATGGGCACGCAGCAAGGGCATCCTCTGCCAGGGGCGCGGCTCTGCGGCGAACTCCGCCGTCTGTTACTGCCTCGGCATTACCAGCGTTGACCCGACCCTGACCAAGCTGTTGTTCGCCCGCTTCCTGTCACGCGAGCGGCGGGAGCCGCCGGACATCGATGTCGATTTCGAACACGAACGCCGCGAGGAGGTCATCCAGTATGTCTACGGACGGTATGGCCGCCACCGCGCCGCCCTGACGGCGACGGTGATCTCCTACCGTTCCCGCTCCGCCGTGCGGGAAGTCTGCAAGGCGCTGGGCCTCAGCGAGGACATTTCCAGCGCACTGGCCAATGGCGTCTGGGGCAGCTGGAACGATGCCATGCCGGACAAGCGCATTGTCGAGGCGGGGCTGGACCCGCGCAGCCCGCTGATCCGCCGCGCCATCCTGCTGACCCGGCAGCTGATCGGGTTCCCGCGCCACCTGTCCCAGCATGTCGGCGGCTTCGTGCTGACGCAGGGCCCCCTTACCGAAACCGTGCCCATCGGCAATGCGGCGATGGACAAGCGCACCTTCATCGAATGGGACAAGGACGACATCAACGCGCTCGGCATCATGAAAGTGGATGTGCTGGCGCTGGGCATGCTGACCTGTATCCGCAAGGCGTTCGACATGCTGGAGAGCCACAAGGGCATCCACCACACGCTGGCCAGCATCCCACCGGACGACCAGCCGACCTATGACATGCTATGCCGGGCCGACAGTGTCGGCGTGTTCCAGGTGGAAAGCCGCGCGCAGATGGCGATGCTGCCGCGCCTTCGCCCGCGCGTCTTCTATGATCTCGTGATCGAGGTCGCCATCGTCCGCCCCGGCCCGATCCAGGGCAACATGGTGCACCCCTATCTGCGCCGCCGGAACGGCACAGAGCCTGTGCGCTTTCCCAGCCCCGCCCCGGAACATGGCCCGCCGGACGAACTGGAACAGATCCTGGCGCGCACCAAGGGCGTGCCCCTGTTTCAGGAACAGGCGATGCAGATCGCCATCGATGCCGCGAAGTTCACACCGGACGAAGCCAACGGCCTGCGCCGCGCCATGGCGACGTTCCGCCATCTCGGCACGATACATAATTATGAGGAGATGCTGGTCTCCCGCCTGATCGACCGGGGCTATGACCCAGTCTTTGCGCGGTCCTGCTATGAGCAGATCAAGGGCTTTGGCGAATATGGTTTCCCGGAAAGCCATGCGGCCTCCTTCGCCCTGCTCGTTTACGTGTCGTCCTGGCTGAAATGTCACCACCCGGACATTTTCTGCGCCGCCATCCTGAACAGCCAGCCCATGGGGTTCTACGCCCCTGCCCAGCTGGCGCGGGATGCACAGGAGCATGGCGTTGAAATCCGCCCGGTGGATGTGAACCATTCCGACTGGGACAATACACTGGAACCGGTCGAAGGGGACGCCGGCCTGTTCGCTGTGCGCCTCGGCTTCCGGCAGGTCGACGGGCTGAAGCAGGCCGACATGGAGCAGCTGATGGTGCATCGGGCGGGCGGCTATGACAGCCCGGACGCGTTGACCCGCCGGGCGCGGCTGACCCGCGCCGTGCTGGAACGGCTGGCGGCGGCGGATGCGTTCCGCTCCATGGGTCTGTCACGGCGCGATGCCCTGTGGAAAATCCGCGGCGAGGCGCCGGGACACGCCCTGCCGCTGTTCGCAGCCGCCGACCTTGCCGAACAGGGCACGGAGGCAGATGTGGAACTCCCTCAAGTTCCGCCTTCGGAACATGTGCTGCAGGACTACCAGACGCATCGCATGTCGCTGAAAGGCCACCCGATGCACTTCCTGCGAAACGCCCACACGCGGCGGGGCATCGTCTCCACCGCCGAGGCCACCGGGCGGCGCAGCGGCCAGCGGGTGGAAACGTCCGGCCTGGTCCTGGTGCGCCAGCGGCCGGGCTCCGCCAGCGGCGTCGTCTTCGTTACGCTGGAGGATGAGACCGGGATCGCGAACCTGGTCGTCTGGCCGCGCGTGCTGGAACGGTTCCGCCCGGTCGTGATGCGGGCACGGATCCTTCATGTGATCGGCCGGGTCCAGTCAGCCGAGAACGTCACGCATATCGTGGCGGAGCAGCTGATCGACTGCACGGACGACCTGTCCCTGTTGTCGGAAGATGTGCTGCGCGATCCGCTGAACGGTGTACTGGCCCGGCCGGACGAGGTTCGCCGGCCTGTTGTACCGCGCAAGGGCCCCGCCGGACGCCTTTCCGGGGGACTTCATCCGCGCAATGTCCGGGTCATTCCGCCAAGCCGCAACTTTCACTGAAGGCCGGCCGCTTTCTGCTCACTCCATTGGCAGGTATGTGTGCCCGCGTATGCCGGAAATGCGGCAAGACACACCGTAACCGGCTGCCCCGGCAATTCAGGGGGGAACGCAGAGCGAAAGACGCTGGCTGATAACAATTGACGCGGTGCGTGCCAATTTATTAAGCTTCCCGGACATAACAGGAGGCACGTCCATGGAAGTCCGGAATGAAGTATTCCCATCTGACCCGGCCCGCATGCAACAGATGCTCGAGAAAGGCCCTGACGGCCCGATCTTCATGGTCAACCTTCTGAAATTCAAGGATAAAGCGGAATATGACGATGGCCGTAAGACAGATCTCTCCGGACGCGACGCCTACATGATCTACGGCCGGGCGGTGGCGGACATCCTGCCGAAGTTCGGCGGCCGGGCTGTGTTTGCCGCGGACGTAACCTTCCTCGCCCTGGGAGACGTCGAGGAGTTGTGGGACGAGGTCGCCATCGCCATGTATCCAAGCCGGGCCGACATGGTGCGCATGTCCCTGTCGGAAGAATGGCGCGAAGCGGCTGTCCACCGCTCAGCCGGCCTCAAGGGACAACTCAACATCGAGACCGTCCTGCCCGCCGCGCAACAGGACTCTCCATGGGTGAAAAGCCTGCTGGGGGATTAGAAAAACTGATTCTCGCAGATCCCGCAGCAGCAGGAACCTTTCCTCAAGGCCGATCCTGTTTATGCTTGGCTAGTATATGTGGAAATGTTGGACAGAATTCGGTTTGCCTGAAGGGCCCGATAGACTTTGCAGGGATTAGACATGGCAACGGATCAGGCCACGCAGGACCAGACACACGTTTCAGATGGCCGCCGGCTGAGATCTGAGCGCAACAAGCAGAAGATCGTGAGCGCGATGATGGAGCTTGTGCGCGAGGGCGACTACGACCCGAGCGTGGCCAGCATTGCCGAACGCGCCGGCGTGGGGCTGCGGACAGTCTTCCGCCATTTCGACGATGTCGATACGCTCTACCGGGAAATGTCCGGCCAGATCGAGGCCCGCATTCTTCCGGAAATCGCCAAGCCGCTGACGACCGAAGACTGGCAAGGCCGCGTGAAAGAGATGATGGAGCGCCGCATCCGCGTCTTCGAAGACGTCATGCCTGTTCGTATCTGTGCGCTTGCCAGACGGTACCGCTCAGAACTCCTGATGGCGAACCACAAACGGTTCGTCGCGCATGAGACCGCAGCCCTTGCCCTGGCGCTGCCTCCTGAAGTGCTGGAAAATGAGCCCCTGAAACTGGCGTTCGACGTCGCGCTGAGTTTCGACACATGGCGGCGCATGCGGCAGGATCAGGGCTTTTCCAGAGCCAAAGCCACATCCGTTCTGGATACCATGCTGGACGCGCTGATCGCCGCCGCGGAATGAAAAGGCGCGGCGTTCCCGCCTTGGCCATACTTCTCCTGGCGGCCTGTGGCGCGCCTTCGGACCCGGGCGCCAAATCGACCTCCTGCGGCCTGCCGATCGATCAACTGGATGAATTCATCACGGTTCCGTCCGGATCTTTTCTGAAAGGCCGGGACCCGATTTACCGCGAAGAAGTTCCGACAGAAAAACTGCACGTCGACGGCTTCGATATTCTGTCACATGAGGTCACAAACGCCGAGTTCGCGCGATTTGTCAAAGAAACAGGCTATGTGACAGATGCTGAACGCAGCGCAGCATCGGGCGGGGAAGCTGCCGGTTCGGCCGTCTTCCTGAACGCGGAAGGCTCAATGTCTCAGGCGCCCTGGCAACTTGTGTCCGGCGCCACATGGAAATCTCCCGAAGGTCCGGGCACAAATATTGACGGACGTGCCCTGCATCCGGTCGTGCATATTTCCCTCGCCGATGCCCGCGCCTATGCCGACTGGGCAGGTGGACGGCTGCCGACCGAGGTCGAGTGGGAATATGCAGCGTCTCTGGGATTGCCTGACCTCGGCCGCTCGAATTCCGGAGCCTACAACAGTGACGGCACGCCCATCGCAAATACCTGGCAGGGCATTTTCCCGTTTTCCAATACCGCAGGTGACGGCTTCACGGGCACCTCGCCGGTCGGCTGCTTCGGCAAGGACAGGATAGGCGCCTATGACATGATCGGGAATGTCTGGGAATGGACAGACACCCCTTATGGCCCGGGCACCCACACGATCAAAGGCGGATCCTATCTTTGTGCTGACAATTTCTGCCGGCGTTTCCGTCCGGCGGCCCGGCAGCCCGAAGAAATAGATTTCTCATCGAACCATATCGGCTTCCGGATCGTACGGGATACCTCTGCCGCTGAATGAGTCAGTTCGGCCAATAGACATATTCATCGCCGGTCTCGAACCTATCAGCAGCAGTCTTGTCGATCATGATCGGACTCTCAACCGTGTATGGGTATAGAGGCGGCCTGGCGTTTGCCCAGTGTGCATCGATCAATGCCTGGAGCTCCGCGACCTTATCAGGTTCACTTTCAGCAAGATTGGTTTGCTCCGTCGGATCGTCCTTCAGGTTGAACAACCAGACCTTTTCCTGACGTCCATTTACCTGCAGTTTCCAATCACCTGCCCTCACGACACGGTAGTATCCACTGGACCAGAAGATCGCATTGTCCGGACGGGAAACCTCTCCCTGCCCCATGGCTGCTGGCAACAGGGTTTCACCATCGATCACCACGCCTTCAGGCAGTGCCTCTCCCGCAATCGATGCGAGCGTTGGCATCAGGTCGACATGCGCAACCGGCGTGTCGATTTGCGAACCGGCTGGGATCTTACCTGGCCATGACACAAACATCGGCACACGGATCCCGCCTTCGAACAGGGTGATCTTCCACCCCCGATACGGCGCGTTGACTTCCGGCAATCCGATATAGCCAGCGCCGCCATTGTCCGACGTGAACACAATAACGGTATTGTCGGAAAGCCCCTCTTCTTCCAGCTTGTCCATGATCCGGCCGACGCTGCGGTCCAGCGCACGCACCATGGCAGCGTAGACCCGCAGGCGTTCGGGCTGAATATCACCGACGGCTTCATAGTCTTCCCGCGTCGCCTGAAGCGGAGTGTGCACGCCCCAATGCGCCAGGTAGAGAAAGAATGGCCGATCCCGGTTTGCTTCGATCACCTTGCCCGCTTCATCGGTCCAATAGTCCGTGAGGTATCCGCCCGGCTCGAACCAGTCGCCATTGTTGTAGGAAGCGGCATACTGCATCCGCGCCCACAGGAATTTGTCGATCGGGTCGAAATCCAGCTTGGCATTGACGACATCCGGATCGTCCTCCGGCAGGTACAGACCACTCGCCATGAGCAGGCTTTCATCAAACCCCTGAGCGGTTGGCCGGGAGTCTTCGCCGCGCCCCAGATGCCACTTGCCGATGTGGACCGTGTGGTAGCCCGCTTCTTTCAGGAGTTCGGCGACCGTGACTTCCTCGCCCGGCAGTCCCTGCGCCTCAAAGGGAACACCGCCTTCATCCGCTTGCCGGTTCCATTCGATGGGTGGCAGGCCGGTATCCATGTCATTCCCGACCATTGATATGACACGGCCCATGCCGTCTGGGGTCGGCGTGAATTCAAATCCCGTCCGGGTCGGATAGCGGCCGGTCATCAGCATGGCGCGAGATGGTGCGCAGGTACCTGTTCCGGAGTAAGCCTGCCGGAAGATGGCGCCTCTTGCTGCCAGCCTGTCTATGTTCGGCGTTGGCACGCGTCCACCGGCCACACCGCCGCCGAAAGTCGAAATGTCATTGATGCCAAGATCATCCGCGACAATGAAAATGATATTGGGCGGCCTTTCGGCATCCGCCGACTGCGGTGATGCAGGCCCTTGTTGCCAGACCACCGCCTGGTACGGCGCAACATCCCTCTGGCCGGAATGCGACGCGATGAACAGAATGATCGCTGTCTTGTTGAACCATGCCAGCGCGCCGAAGACTATCAGCAGGCTGGCGCCGCCGATCAGGATTCTTTTCAACATATCCGTTCCCACCCTGATCTACGTAACAAGCTCTTCACAGCCCGTGCCGGAGAAGATTTCCTTGAGATCATTTTTCGCGCTGTCCGGGACAGCCTCGGCCGTTTGCAACAAATGCTGCAGGCATTTGGCCTGGTAGGGAAATGTTGGCTGCTGCCAGATCTGGCCATCTATATTTGTGCGGAAATCCGACTCCCCTGCAGCGACCGCTGCGGCATTCGCCTTGAGAAACGGCAGGTACACCCGCCCAATTTCCGACAGGAGGGGCTTCAGGCGCTCTGCGGCCTGTTCCGGTGTGAACCAGTCACCCTCAGCCGGCTCAACACCTGACAGGTCTTCCATACGGTCCAGCCAGGCACGCACCCTCGCGGACCGGGCGCGGGTCAGTGTCGCCGATGTCGGCTCAATGATCGCCAGCTGGGTCAGCTGCCCGTAAATCGCGAAATCGGCGGACGATGGACGAGCTCCCAGCACATAACCGGCATGCTGGATCAATGCGTCCAGAAGATCGATGAAGCGGAGATAACTCGCCTCAATCGTGGAGGCTGTGACATCGTTCGACCCGACGACATACAGCCGTTCTGTTTGCCGTTTACTGAACATGTCCGCCATCTTCTGGGCATCCGCTGCCTCAAGCGTTGGCACAGACCAGTAAACAAGAAGCGGCCCGGCATTGTCGCGATCGGCTTCAAAATACCAGCGGTAATGAAACATCGCCTTGGTCAGCCACTCATCGGCATAGTCTTCGATCAGCTCATTCAGGAAGGCTAGGACAGGATTCTCCGGGATGACACCGCGTCCTGAATAATCCCGCTCCAGCCTGCGCGTGATCGGCGTGGAGTCGACCACGGCCTCTACCCCGCCGTCGGAGTTTGGGAAGTAGAATGTTGGCAGAAGTTTCACCTTGGGCTGCGGCAGATCTGGCGGCGGATTTTGATGCCCACCCCAAATCACAGCGTAAGGAATATGACGGTAGCGCAGTAACGCCACCATCTTGCGGGTATAGGGTGAGCCGGGCGCTCCCATCAGCACCAGACGGTCATTGCCTGCGGTTACCATTTTTCCTCCCTGCCCGTTCTCCGGGCTTAGTATTATTATTGACACTCTTTTTGCCAATTCTCTCACGGTCAAGAGCCGGAGCCCGGGTCACCTCCGGAAAAGCCGCAGCACCAGACGCCCAACCAGCCAGACAACCGCCACGACACCGATGAGCAACACCACCAGCTGCATCCAGTAAGCCTTGAGCTGGCGCGCCATCGTGTTGCGGGTGATTTCTTTCAGCGAATTGTATCCTTCCGGAACCTCAAGAACCCCAACGCGCGCGCTGTAGGCCTGATATTCGTTCAGCATGTCGGCAAACACATCCGGCTGCTCCAGTCGCAGGTCCGTGGTCTCTCCCGGGTCCGCTTCGATATCATAAAGGCGCCACTGCCCGTCTCCATGAGGCTTCTGGTTGCGAGTGATTTTCCAGCGGCCTTTCAGGACAGCTGAATTGCCGGAGACTTCCATGCCGATGACATCGCCTGGCTGATAAACCGCCGCCTGGGTTCCGGACAGTAGCGGCTCAAGACTTCGCCCGGTCATCCTCTCACCCGTGTCGTCTATCCCGGCATATTTCAGGAGTGTCGGGGCAATATCGGTGACCACTGTCCGCGCATCAAACGTCTGACCCTCAGGGACGCCGGGCCCGGTCATGATCAGGGGCACACGCAGTCCGCCTTCCGACCCGAGAAACTTGAACATGTTGTTCGGAGACGCCGCCGCGATCGCCCACTCAGGACCGATAAAGCCCCAACTGCCTTGCTCGCCAATCCCCTCCCTGCCGATATGGTAGCCATGCAGCTTCATCCAGATTGACAGGCGAATATCGGTATCGCCGCGCGATGGCTCCGGCCCGTTGTCAGAGGTGACGACAAAAATGGTATTATCGTATCTTCCCGTTTCCTCGAGATGTTCCACGAACCGGCCAATCTCGATGTCCATGGCTTCCATCATGGCTGCATTCACCTGCATGCGCGCGGCATAAAGATCCTGATCTTCAGGGGAAAGATCATCCCAGGCACGCATCTCATCCGGCATGGGCGCCAAAGGAGCGCTATCCGGAATGAGTCCGATTTCCTTCGCCTTTTGCCATCGCGCCTCTCTCAACGCGTTCCAGCCCGCGTCGTAGACACCGTCATACCCGGTCGTCAGTTCGGGCGGCGCCTGCACGGGAATATGGATTGCCTGGAAGGGAAGATACGCAAAGAAGGGCGCGTCCTGATTGCCTTCGTCCAGGTATTCGATCATGTGATCGACAATCATCGTCGAAGAATAGAAGGAATCCGGCAACTCGGCGGGCTGCCCGTCTTCGTACCAGGGCGCCTTTTGGTAATAGGGCATGTAGGGCTTGTCTGACCAGTTGTCGGCGCCTGAAGCATCCAATGCCAGCGACCTGTCGAAGCCATGGGCGTTCGGCAGGTCTCCCGCACCGCTACCGAGATGCCACTTGCCTGACATCAAGGTACGATAACCGGCAGCCTTCAGCCGGTCTGCCAGTGTCAGAACTCCCGGCTCCAGATGCATGGTATAGCCCGGCTGGCCGACATGTTCCTTGGGCAGGACTTCAGGAATGGTGGCGATGCCTGTCATATGATTGTCCATGCCAGTCAGGAGCATGGCACGGGACGGTGAGCAAAGCGGCGAAGAGTAATGACGGCGGAATATTGCGCCGCGTGCGGCGAGGGCATCGATGTTGGGGGTCCGCGCCTCCCCGCCATACGCCCCAAAATCCATCAGCGCGGCATCATCGACGAGGATCAGGACGAAATTCGGCCGCGAGTCCTCAGCTTGAGGGGTTTCAGCTGCAGCCACTGCCGCAAGCCCGAAGCTTGCCGCCAGCAAGGCAATCCCCCCACCCAGCCGCATTCGCATTTTATGGACAAAACCGTCCCACGCCCATTTCGACATGACTACCTCAATCCCGGATGTATTGACACTTGAAATGTCACCTTATTCCGGTTTTGTCAAAGAGGCATCTGCCGACGATCCTGATCGTCAGGCACAGGCGCACGCACTCTTGCCAGAGCGCAGACCATAAAGATGTTTGCAGGAATCTGAACCTAAACCCGGACGCCAGAATGGGGCCGCCCGAGGCTCACGCCAGGTTCTGGCTGTTTCGGCCCATGCCGGTGATAACGTGCGCCTTTGACGAACAATTTCAGCGCTTCCCAGTGGATCCCGGCAATCACGCCGATCGTCATCATCGGAAAACGTGCCAACACGCCCAGCGTCGTTCGGTTTGTTACCGGCCGTGCCTCCCCTACCAAGGAGGCGCGCATACGCTCGGTGCCATCCGCCCGATAGGAAATCGCCAGCTTGAGAGTCTCTGCAGGGGGCTGGAGGACAAATTTGTAGTGCCCGCGTTTGTCAAAAAACGGGGAGACATAGAACGCCTTGTCGCAATCATGCTGGCAAACGCCCTGTTCTTCATCAGCCGCACACAGATAAAAGTGGCGTTCCCCGAACGTATTCCCAACCTCATACAGCACGTGATGAAGTTCGCCTGTGTGGTTGCGAATGAAGTAGACAGAAATGGGATTGAACACATAACCGAACATGCGCGGCAGCGTCAGCAGCTCGACCTTGTCTGCTGGCTCCTGAACACCCTGCCCTTTGACAAATGCCCGAACCCATCCAGCCAGATCACGCGACTGGCCGTCGCCATGGTCCAGCGGGTTGACGCTCATAAGCCCGCCTTTTCCAATCTTCAGAAACCGGGTGAGCCCGCGCGCCTCATCCAACCGGTCAAGGTCGAGCAACACATAGGCAATCCGGTAGCGTAAAAAGTGAGACACATCACCGAAGCGACGATGGCTCACCTTGCCGACGTAATATTGCGCCGGTGCACTCATGCGGAAACCTTTCCGGCCTCCGGCCGCGCCAGACGCTCCTTCGAATAATCAAACGCCCAAGGACGCTTCCAGTCGCTCAGCAATTCGGCAACAGCAAGGCCGGACTGTATTCCATCCTCGTGGAACCCATAGCCCTGCCATGCCCCACAGAACCAGGTGTTCCGGTGGCCTTGGATCGACCAGATCTCCCGCTGAGCCTGCATGGCGCGTCCATCAAAGACCGGATGATTGTAGACAAACTCCTGTTCCACCTTGTCCGGCGTGGGCTCCTGTTCGGGATTGAGGGTTACAAAGTAATTTGTCGTGGTCTCAAGTCTCTGAAGTGCATTCATCCAGTAAGTCACGGAAAGCTGCAGCGAGTCAGCCTGTCTGGCCCGGTAATTCCAGGCGGCCCAGGCTGCCTTGCGGATTGGCATCAGGGTTTCGTCACGGTGAAGGATGACACGGTTCGGCTGAGTGCGGAAACCGGAGAGAATCCGGGTTTCCGGTTCAGCCGCATCAGCAAGCAGAGCCAGCGCTTCTGGTGCATGGCAGGCGAAGACGACCTCATCAAAATCCTCGAATGTGCCGTCGGAAAAACGAAGGCGAACGCCTTGCGCCGTCCGGTGCACGGATTCGATTCCGGCATTGCAGCGGATCCGGTCAGAAAACCCCTGCGTCATGGGGGCGAGGTAAGACGCGCTTCCACCATCGACGGACTGCCACGGAAATTGAGGGCGAACTCTGACCAGCCCATGGTTCACGAAGAACCGTGCAAGACTGGCCGCCGGGAAATCCATGATCATGGAGACCGGGCAAGACCAGATCGCGGCAGCCATTGGCAGGAGGTGGTAGTCGACAAATGCCCGACCATATTTCTCTTCGGCAATATAGTCGCCAATAGACCGGCCGCGCTGGCACTGCGCCAGATCATGAGAGGCAGCATGGAACCGCAGAATGTCCTTCAGCATCAGAAAGAAGCGCGGACTCGCCATGTTCCGCCGCCAGGCGAACAGGCCATCCATACCATGACTGGCGTATTCCATGCGCTCGTCCGGCATCGAGACGGAAAAGTTCATGCGGGTCGGGTTTGACGCCACACCAAGGCGGTCAAACAACGCCGTCAGATTTGGATAGTTCGGCTCATTGAAGACGATAAAGCCGGTATCCACCGGGACAGGCCCCTCGGGCGCTTCGACTGTTACTGTCGCGGTATGCCCGCCAATCCGCCCGGCCTTCTCGAAAACGGTGATGTCGCAGGTATTCTGCAACGCCCAGGCGGCCGACAGGCCCGAAATTCCCGTACCTATAATGGCCACCCGCGAGCGGCGCCCTTCAGAAACGGCTCCTGAGCGACGGTTAATCGGCGCGGCGACATCAAATGGCATGGGCGTTCTCCGAACTGTTCAATGACATACGCAGCAGCCCGTCTGCCGGATTGAATGATCCAGTCCGGCGATATTTGCGTAAAAGGTCCAAAGGAGGCGATAATGCAGTCCGTGACGTCCGCACAGACAGGAGCCATTGGTGGCAACAAATCGAAAAGCCCGGCTAAAGTGAGCGCCCTGCCCGGCCGCTCCTCGCTGGATGGCGAACTGATGTCACGGGTTGTGACATCAGCTGACCGCGACGCGTTCAACGCGCTTGCGGTGCACTATGCGCCTCGTCTGAAGGCCTGGTTGATGCATCGCGGCGAAGGCGACTCGACGAGTGAAGATATTGTCCAGGATGTCCTCACCGCTGTCTGGCAAAAAGCAGAGAGTTTCGACAGCACCAAAGCCAGCTTTTCCACCTGGGTCTATCGCATGACCCGCAACCGTTGGATCGATCACAAGCGCAAACATGACCGGCTGCAGCCAACAGCGCCAAGCGACATGATCAACCTCGTCGATGAACCAGACGACTCCCTTCACGCTGGTCTGGAAGAGGCAGAAGCCGCTCAAGCCGTCAGAGATGCACTTGCGACACTCCCACCCGAACAGAAACAGATGCTCTATCTCGCCTTCTTCGAAGGCCTGTCGCACAGCGCAATCGCTGAACGGACCGGGATCGCTATCGGCACCGTGAAAAGCCGGATTCGCGCCCCGTTGAAGAAACTCAGAACCACACTTGAAGCCCATCGAAAGGATGTCCCATGAGTACGGCACATTCCCTGCCGATCACAGTTGGCGACGACTGGCTGGCCATGCAATCGGCGGGGTCCCTCTCGCCTTTCAAGCAATTGCTGCTGACCTGTCAGGCGGACATGGAGCCACGTCTGCGCCCCATCTTCGCCTCGGACGATCATGTTGCCGGCGCTCTGCTTGAGAGCGCGAAACCCGCAGCGCTGTCAGACGATTTCCTGGCTCGCCTCGACGCCCGCCTGACCGAAGGTGAACAGGCGCAGGCACAGGTATCCGAAGCGGCGGAAACCTCCATCGCGCCGGACTGGATGCCCGCCCCATTGGCGGACTATATGCGCCGCAATGGCCGCAGGCTCAGATGGCGTAATGCCGGTGTCGGCGTGCAGCAGGCGCGTCTCGGCCGCAGCCGGCGCGGTGAACGGCTTTATTTGCTCCGCGCAAAGCCAGGGCTTCCCGTTCCGCGTCACTCCCATAGCGGACAGGAATGGACGCTGGTTCTCTCCGGCGGCTACAAGTCCGGTACACAGCAATATGTTGCCGGCGACCTGCACCAGGAAGACGAGTCCTGCATGCATGACCTGCGGATCGATGATGACGGTCCCTGCATCTCGCTGGTCGTGGATGAAGGCAAGCTCAGGTTCGCCAATCCCCTGCTTCGCCTGTTCCAGCCCGTTGTCGGAATTTAACCGGTCGGCGCTTACCGACCAGAAGGTTCCGTCAGGAAACGCTCAGGTTCGCTGACCAGACACGCATGAAATTGCCACCAAGAAAAGCTGCCAGCTCCTGCTCGCTCATGCCTTTGCGGCGCAACAGGGCGACGAGATCTGGCAGCCGGCGGTAATCATCGAAAACCGGCTTGTAGTTGGCATCCATATCCGTGCCGAGACAGACATGCTCTATCCCGACCATGTCGATCAGCTGGAAAATCCTGTCCGCGAAACCGGCAAGATCACTCACTTCGATACCCGCCGGCCAGGCGCCAATGATCCCGCCAGCGTCCGCCGCCGCCCTGGCCAGCTCCAGTGATATGAACCGCGGATGATAAGAATGCGCCGAACTGATGTGCGTATGCGTAAACATGACCGGCCGGGTACTGAGCTCCAGCGCCCTGAACGCACCGGCTTCCGCCATGTGGGACAAGTCGATGACCATGCCTAGGCGGTTCATCTCGCGCACGATCGCATCCCCGTCCGGTGTCAGGCTGCCATGAACCGGCGAATTGGTCATGGCATCGGCCAGATCGTTTGTCCGATAGTGAACAAGGGTCACAGACCGCACGCCATCCTCATGGGCTTCCCGTACCCGCTCCACAGACCCTTCGAGGAAGTCGCCGCCTTCCACCGTCCAGATCGCGCCCGGCCGCTGCGCCGGGCGTAGGTCTGACAGCTGATCCGGGGCAAGTATTTCGGTCACCAAACCATCTTTGGCCAGGCGCTTTAGATTCCCGATCTGTACCTTGTAGCTTTCCCAGGCTTCGCCCTCATTGAAGGGCCGCTGCGCTTCGAGGCCTTTCCCTTTTGCCAGATTGAGCACATTGAAATCAGACACCGCCGCAAAGCAGGCAGCTGCAAGGTGCCCACGCCGCATGTCACTGATCGTGCGCCGCTCAAAGCCGGACTGCGCCTTGTAGACCTTCAAGAGCGGCGCGAGCCCCGACGCATCGCGGGCAAAGGTTCGGCCGGGATGGGCATGACTGTCGATGGCTGGGTACTTGTCCAGCAAGGCAATCGCCGCGGCGCGCTCTTCGTCCGAGACTTCGAAGCCCAGAGGCGCCGCCGCTGGCCGCTTGCGCAGCCAGTAGGCTCCATAGGCCACTCCTGCTCCGGCGACGAGGCCACCGCCGATCAAGGCGCGTCGTGTCAGTTTTCCCATTCTACTGTCCCTCCCTAGGGCTACGCTTCACGCCGTTGCGCTCAACGACGCGAACTCCTTGATCGCCTCATCTGCTGTGAGGGCGAACCCATAGGACGCGAGCTTTCCGATTGTCGCATGATAAGATTCCATCAGGTAGGTCGTGGTCGCATCACTCACCACCCGCGTGACGTATCCATAATCGAGGGCGACACGGATCGTGGTCTCCACGCATTCGTCTGTCAGGAAGCCCACCACGATCAGGTGTTCGATTCCCATATTCCGCAGCGTGGAATCGAGACCGGTGCCGGTGAAGGCGCCGCTGGCGGTTTTGGTGATGACGATTTCGCCATTTATCGGTTTGGTCGGTTCGAGGAATTGTGCACCCGCACTTCCCGGCGGAAAATTCCAGCCGAGACGGCTGTGCAGCTGGCCGGTGTCGCGCCCGGTGTCTGACATGGACTGAATTTTCACGTGGATCGGCGGGATCCCCGCAGCCCTTGCTGCGTCCAGCACACGCGCAGCCTGGACTACTGCAGCATTAAACCGGACTTCGTAGTCACTGAGCGCGGCCCGGACAGCGTCTTCCGGCAACCCGGCCTCAACAGCATTTTTCAAATGATAGGAAGGCTCCGCCAGATGCTGGATGTCGATCAGTAGAAGCGCGGTGTTGTCCTGCGCCATCTTCGGCGGCGCCTTGGGTGCCTTGGAGGACGCGCTCAGGATCTCGGTCAAGCCGACCTCGCGGCTGGCAGTTTCCACAGGCTGACTGGCTGTCATCATACTTTCCTTTTCAATGGGGTTTTAGCGCTCGGCCTTGAACGGATCCTGGCTGGCCTCGCGCACGTGACGCTTACCCTTCGCGCTCAACAGGCCGCCAAGGTTCACCTCGAAAACCCGTGCAACGAGTTCTTCATCATCGAGTGCCTCTGGCGCTATATATTGCAGCTGTTCGGCCGAATAGATGTGCGCAAGGCCCAAAGCCGTCGTCTGCAAAGAGGTCTTCACCACCGCCATGTCCACTTCAAGAAACAGGCCCGCTTCCATGCATTCGCGCGTCAGCGCGGTTGTGAGATCCAGCGCCTTCTTGCGCAGCGACTGATACTCCGGCGAGGCAAGCATTTCCTCCGTCTCCAAACTCTTCATGAGACGGAAATAGCCGGGATGGGTCCGGCCGAATAGGACGTAGGCGTGCCCGATCGCGATAAGACGGGCGAGTGGCGACGGCTTTGACAAGCTGATCGCCCTATTACGGTAGTCTTCCTGAATGGCGTAGCCGGCGATGGCTGTTTCAACCAGCAGGCTCTGCTTGCTTTCGAAGTGACGGTAAATCGCAGGCGTCGAAGTGCCGACCAGTTTGGCGACATCCTTCAACTGGAAATCAAGTGAAGACTTCTGAGCGATCAACTTGGCGACGGATTCGATGATCGCATTGCGAAGATCGCCGTGGTGGTAACCGGCTTTCTTCACAATGCCACGTTTCGCGGCGGCTCTGACATTTGCCATGTCTTTTATGTCACTCGATGATTCAAAAGCCATTCTGCACCAGAACGGTGCGTTGACACAGCAATGTTAACTTAATTAACTTGGCGGTCAACATCTGGGTAAGTTGCGCCTTTGCATGACGTTTCCTCCCGCTGGGGCACTTCCGGATTTCAGATAGTCAAATAAGGGAAGAAAAGAATGACGTCTAAACTCCTCATGGGGGCGAGCTGCCTCATCCTGTCCGCTGCCGCCCCGTGGGCAACCGCGGTGGCACAGACCGAATCGACCGATACGCCTGTTGCCGCCCAGGGCACCAATGGAGACGAAGAAGCGAAAGTCTACGAAAGCATTGTCGTGACCGCCACGCGGCGCGCCGAGAAGCTGTCTGAAGTTCCGATTGCCATGTCCGTCTTCGGCGACGACGCCATCGACCAGACCAGCGTGCGCGAGCTTTCCGAAATCTCGGAATACATCCCCAACGTCTCGATCTCCGGCCATAACGACTTCCGCTCCGTCATCACCATTCGCGGCGTCGGCTCGGCCTCCCGCAATATCGGTTTCGACAGCCGCGTCGGCGTCTATGTCGACGGCGTCTATATGGGCCAGTCCCCGGCCGTGAACCAAGAACTGCTGGACCTTGAGCGCGTCGAAGTGCTGCGCGGACCGCAGGGCATGCTGTTTGGCAAGAACACCGTCGCCGGCGCTATCAGCCTCGTCACCAAGAAGCCGTCCGACGAATTCTACGGCAAGGCAAGCGTCAATGTCGGCAACTACAACCTGCGCGAACTGCAAGGCATGGTGAATTTGCCAATCGCGAAGAACGTTGCCGCCAAGCTCTCGATCTCCAAGACGGACCGCGATGGATACATCGACAATATCACAACCGGCAATGACCTCGACACCAAAGACGTGCTGGCTTATCGCGCCCAGCTGCGCATCACGCCGACGGACAAGCTCGAGATCAACCTCGCCTATGACGGTCTGAAGACCGACAACAAGATTCTCGTTGGCGAGCCCCTCACCGACACGCTCGGCATTCAGAAGGTCACGATCGCTCCGGAACCGCGCAAAGTCGCATTTGATTTTGACCCCACCGAAGACCGCGATGTCTCCGGTGCCATGATGGACCTGACCTACAAGTTCGACAACGGCTTCACCGCCAAGTCGATCACCGGCTACCGCGATACGGAAGCGAACTACAAGAACGCGACCGACTATGCGCCGGTTTCGATGCTCTACGTCGAATATGGCGACAAGTTCGAACAGTTGAGCCAGGAATTCCAGCTTATCTCGCCGGACGACAACGCGTTCACCTACATGGCCGGCCTCTACTATTACAATCAGAGTGCTGACACGAACCGGGATGTGTTCCTTGGTGACGACTTTCTGACAGCCTTTATCCAGCCGGTTGTGGCCCCAAGCGTTGCGCCGCTGTTGAACCTGGATCCCAACAACCTGACCGAAGCGCAATTGGCCTTCATCTCGTCGCTCGCGGGCTTTGGCCCGGTCGGATCGAAGGTCATCAACGCCGGCACGGTCGATACCGAAAGCTTCGCAGCCTATTTCAACGGCAGCTATGATTTTGCCGACCGCTGGACCCTCGGCTTCGGCCTGCGTTACAGCGTTGAGGACAAGGATGTGAACTGGCTGCTCGATGGCCGCAATTCCGGCGTCTTCAGAATTGGCTCGACCAATGTTGCACCGGGCGATTCGACCACGGCCCCCACGCCGCTGGTCAATGACCGGCGCGACAGCTTCCTGTCGCCGGCCGTCAGCCTCAGCTATGCCGTCACAGACCAGAGCAATCTTTATGTGAAGTATTCCTCCGGCTACAAGAGCGGCGGCTTCAACCTCGACTTCATCAATGAAGACGAACTGGCTGCCAATTCCGGTCTGGAGTTTGGCAAGGAAACTGTCGATGCCTATGAAATCGGTCTGAAGAACGAGTTCATGAACGGCCGGTTCACGCTGAACCTTGCCGGTTTCTACTCGGGCTATGACGACTATCAGGTGAACCAGTTCGTCGATCTTGGCGGCGGTCGCACATCGATCCGCATCACCAATGCCGCGAAAGTCATCACCCAGGGCATCGAAGCGGAGTTCAACCTTCAGGCTACTGATAACTTCTCCCTGCAAGGATCTGCCGGTTATCTCGATGCCACCTTCGATTCCTTCCCTGGCGGCGGCACGGCCGGCGGCGACGTCTCCGGCAATCAGCTGCCCGGCGCCTCGAAATGGTCGGCCTCCCTTGGCGGTCTCTATACCCGCGATCTCCCATCGCTCGGCGCGACGTTCCTCACGCGTCTCGACATGACCTACAAGGATGGGTTCTACACCACGGTGGACAACCAGAAGACCACGACGCTGCCCAGCACACAGGTCGTGCCTTACGGCTATATCGACTCCGTGACGCTGCTGAACGGCCGTGTCGGCCTGCAAAGCGACAATGGACGGTATGAAGTCTATCTCTGGGGCCGGAACCTTACGGACGAGGATTATCTGATTGATGATTTCCGCGACTTCCTGGGCACCATCGTCAACCACCCGAACATCGGGCGGACTTACGGCGCTGAACTGGTTGTGAACTTCTGATCGATGACTGATCCTTCTCTGCCGGGAAATGCATCGTATCCCTCCATCGGGGATGCGGTGCTTTCCCGGCGGTTTTCTGCTTCCTATTCGGAAGGCCGCCAGAAGTTTCTCACGTCATGCCGGAACAATGGCTTTGCGTTGAGTAGCCACCACCACCCTTCCCTGAAAGGGCCTTCCGGGGAAGACCTGGCAATAGACGCGGCCTGGCTCGGGCCAGAGAATGCCTCTCGCGTCGTCATTTTCAGCTGCGGAACGCACGGACTGGAAGCCGCACCGGGTGCTGCGACCATGCTCCATTGGCTGGAGACAGGCGGACCAAGCCGTCTTCCAGGTGATATGGCCGTGCTTCTGATTCATGCGATCAATCCCTTTGGATGGGCGTGGGCGCACCGGATCAATGAGAATGGCATTGACCTGAACCGGAACTTTGCTGATCGGGGCAATGCGCTGCCATCAAATACAGCGTACAAGGATATTCACCACCTCCTTATGGACACCTCAATGGATGAGGATGGCCTCAGCCGATTTGTGCAAGGGTTCCACAAACTGGCTGCGCAAAAAGGGATGAACACCGCCCTGACTGGCATAACCTCCGGGCAATATGACTTTCCGGACGGACTGAGCTTTGGCGGCGACGCGCTCAGCTGGTCTGGCGAGGTCCTCTTTCAGATCGCCCGTGACCACCTCAGACAGGCGGAAAAGATCGCCCATATCGACTGGCATACCGGCATCGGCGAATACGGACGAGCGCACTTCATCCTTGATGAACCAAAAGCCTCGGAAAGCTATTCGGTCCTGTCCAGCTGGTGGCCGGATCACACCATCCACTGCGACGACGTCGTTGAGGGTGTGTCGATCTTTTACAATGGCCTCTTCCTTGAGGGGCTCCGGAAGGACATCCGTTCGTTTAGCCCGGCACAGGTCGTGAATGTGACGATCGAATGGGGCACCTATGATGTCGAAAAGATGGTGCAGGCATTGGTCATGGATAACTGGCTGATGCATCGCGCCAACGGCTCGAGCCCGGCTCAGGTCGATGCCGTCCGGAGTGACCTGATCGAACGCTTCTATCCGCGCGACCCAGCCTGGCGCAGCAGCGTGCTGAAGACCTCCGAAACTATCTATGCCCAGGCAATTGCCGGTCTGGACAATTGGAGCGATTGAACGGCCCTGCGCAATGCAGACAAGAAAAAAGGGCGAAGCGATCCAAACCGCTTCGCCCTCTTCATTTTCCAGACTCTCTTCAATTGCAGAACAGGGCCGGAAGCCCCCGGCAACGGGGGCGCAAACTACTACGCGCCGACGATGCCCGGAAGCGCCTTGCAGAAACGTTCGACATCTTCGATCTTGCCGGTGGAGACGCGGGTCCAGTCGACATAGTCCATATATTGTCCGCGAACAGAGATCTTCTGCTCAGCGAAGGCTTTCTGGACATCATTGGCTGCTTTGCCAGACTTGAAGAAAACGAAGTTGGTTTGCGACGGCAGGTATTCCAGACCGAGCGTATCCAGGGTCGCCTTGATCATGTCACGGGCTTCGCGGACTTTCGCTTTCGAATAAGCGAGGAATTGCTCGTCATTGTAGCAGCCGATGGCAGCCGCATAGGACGTGCACGGCGACCAGGACATTGCCGTCGCCTGAATCTTCTGCGCCACTTCCGGCGAAGAGATCGTGTAGCCCATGCGGATACCGGCCATGCCGTAGATCTTCGAGAAGGTCCGCGACACGATTACGTTGTGGCCTTCCTTGATCAGCGGGATGCAGGTATTCGCATCCGGATCGTCAGCCAGTTCCATATAGGCTTCGTCGACCAGGACAGTGGTCTTCGCAGCCATCCGCTTTACGGCGGCTTTCATGTCTGCTTCTGGCGCAACGAGGCCGGTCGGGTTGTTCGGGTTGCAGAGCTGGACAAGGCCTGTGCTCTCACTGACCTTGGCTTCAATGGCTTCAAGATCAGTGCTCATGTCGGCTTTCAGCGGCACCCGGTCGATGGTCGCCATGCCGAGACGAGCGGCATACAGCGCTGTCGTGTCCCAGAACAGGCGCGGCGCAACAATCGGACCGTTGGGGCCATAGATCATCGCGATGGCGGACAGCGCTTCGCCCGAACCGGTGGTCAGCGCGATCTGCTCCGGCGCCACGCCATGGCGATCCGCAATCATCTGGGCCAGCTGCTTCACTGCATCCTGCGACGCATAGTACGCGCCTTTGGAGCCCGCATATTCGATCATTTTCAGGGCAGACGGCGCCGGGCCGTAGGGGTTCTCGTTCCGCGACAGGAGCGCAACGCCTTCCGGCGGTCCGAGAAGGTAGGGGTTCTCCACAGCAACTTTCTCAGGCGGGAAAGCTGCCTCAGTTGTTTCGGCGATCGCAGAGGCGCCCGATGCGCAAGCGGTTGCACCCGCCACACCGAGACCGGTCGCACCAGCCAGAAGAAAACGTCTGGAAATATCGTAAGCCATATTCTGAATTACCTGTAGCCTTTGGGTTGAAAAGAAACTGAATCCTTGAGGTTCGCTTGATTGCGATTGGGAGCATCATCCTGTCCGGCCATTGTACAGGACCATTCCGGATGTTGCGACGAAAGGGGTAGTAATTGCCGGTATGGCGATTGCGGCGTTGAATTGGTGGGCAGCTTTGGCGCCTATCAGGGCAGTGAAGAATGAAATTGCCGCACTTGCCGCTGCGGTAAGTGAATAGGCGTCGAGCAAAATCCCTAGCAGTAGATTCGCACGCTCCGGATGTGAAGTCACGAATATCAAGGCGCAGCCGAGCGGAAAAGACGCGAATATACCCGAAAAGGTTGCAGTCACGGTGCCGGGACACGGTTCGCGCGCATCGGGCGATTACCGCTGTTTATTGCCAGACATTCTGATCTGCGCTTCCTGATTGAGGCTTGTCAAAACGCCCCTTCCCGAAAATGCAAGAAGGGGTAGCGATCCCCCTCCCCGCGAAAATGCCGCCCGCCCCGATCAGGGGGCGGGCGGATTTCATGCCAGCTTAGAAGTTGGCGAGCAGTTTGACGTAGTAGTAGCCACCCTGCCAGTCGATGATGTCGCCGGAGCGATAGATACGGCCACAGCAGCTGTCACCAAGTTCCGCTTCATCCGGATACTGGTCGAAAGCGTTGCGGGCACCGATCGAGATCTTCACGGCTTCAGAAGCCTGGAAGGACCCTTCGAGGTCAACCTGAACCTTGGCACCATAGTCCTGATAAACCAGCGGCGCATTCGAGCCGTCGGAGTTTGTGGACTCACCATAGTAGTTGGCACGTGCCAGGAAGCTGTAAGGTCCGACTTCGTGCGTCACGGAGAAGACGCCGCGCCATTTCGGATCGTAGTTGACGAAGTCGTACTGGTCTTCGTCGTTGAACAGTGAACCGACATCGCTGTCGAACTCAGTCTTGTTGTAGTTCACAGATCCCGTGAACTTCGTTGAAGACCCGTTCGCCCAATCCTTGGAGTAGGTACCAACAATATCCACACCCTTGGTGCTCGTGTCGAAAGCGTTGGTGAAGTAGAACACGCCACCAATCGATTCCGCGCCGACAACCCCGGCACCAACGAGAGCGAGATAGTTGTCATATGCAGTGCCCGCGCCCGGATCCGTCGAAACATCCTGCGTCGAAATTGCATTCACACGATCTTCCAGGTCGATCTGGTAGAAGTCGACCGTCAGCGAGAAGGCATCATAAGACGAAGTGAATCCCAACGTGTAGTTGGTGGACTTCTCGGGTTTGAGCGGCTCAGCGCCAAGCGCGCCGGCAATCGGACCGCCTGCCGGGAACAGCCCCGTTGCTACAGGGAAACCATTGGGCAGACGGGTCGACACGTTGGTCGTACCCTGCTGGCCCGGTGTCGGAGCCCGGAAACCCGTACCGACAGAACCGCGCATCGCAAAGTTCGGCGTGAACTCATAACGCCCAGCCAGCTTCCAGACCAGTTCGGAGTCGAAGTCCGAATAGTCTTCGAAGCGCAGGGCACCTTGCAGGAACAAGGCATCCGTTACGTCAGCACTCAGATCACCGTAAATGGCATAGGAGTCACGCGTGTATTCGCCCGAGAATTCCGGAGAGTAGCCCGGGAAGCCATTCGAACCGACGCCAAGTGCGGTATAGACCGGATCATCCGGGTTGGAGCAATCGAGCGACGAGCCACTTGAGATCACCGCCGCACCCGCGGCCGTTGGCGCCCCCGAAGCACAGAAGCCCCAAGGATCCGGAAGGGAGTATGGACCATCCTGATACGATGCTGCGTCACCACCAACCAATTCATACGACTCGTCGAGATAGCTGGCGCCGAAGGCAAACAGCAGCGGGCTCGAAAGACCGACTTCAAACTCCTTGGAGAAGTCCGACTGCAGCTGCATTTCTTCGTTGATCAGATCGCCAGGGTGAAAGCTTGTCGGAGAGGCATCGCCCAGCGACGGGTTGACAGTATTCTTCAGCGTATACTTGATCTCGTTGTGACCGAGACGTCCGCTGAAGTCATATGTGATGCCGTTGTCCCATTCACCTCGGGCACCGACGACACCGGAGTAGTCGATCACGTTGCCGAAGAAGCGCGGGGTAAAGCCGCCCGGGAACAGGAAGAGCGAAGACCAGAGCGATCCATCTTCAAGACGGATGTTCTCAATCGTGCCATTGCCTGGATAACGGTAGAAGAAACCGCCGTCCGCTTCGGAGTTCGAATAATTGCCGAAGCCATAGAGCTCAACATCGCCAATTGTGTAACCGGCGTTCACGAAAGACCGGAAGGCTTTGGAGTTCGGTTGCCCCCACGGCTGAACGACACCAGAACCAGAATAGTCAGCGCTATCGAGACCGGCGATGAAGGAGTCCAGATCGAAACCAGCGATCGACGTATCGCCCGGATTGAAATCAGGGCTGTCCACGTCCACACAGACCCAGCTCTGACAGTACTGTTCACCGCGAAGCGTCGCATCAGCCTTCGAGTATTCGGCAGAGACGTTGATGAAACCATTCTCACCGAGACCAAGACCGAAGTTACCTGCAAGTGTTGTATTGAAGCCGTCACCCTCATAGTACTGACCGAAGTCGGCACTGATCGCACCACCTTCCGGGGAGTCCTTCAGGATGAAGTTGATGACGCCGGCAATTGCGTCGGAGCCGTACTGAGCCGCAGCGCCATCGCGCAGGACTTCAACGCTTTTCAGCGCAATTGCAGGAATTGTTGCAATATCCGGCCCCTGCGTACCGGACCCGCCGATCTGCACCAGAGCGGCGCGGTGACGGCGCTTGGAATTGACCAGGACCAGCGTCTTGTCAGTGGGCATGCCCCGCAGCGTTGCCGGACGGATGAATGTACCGCCATCAGAGATCGGCTGGCGAGACAATGAATAAGACGGAACCAGCGTCTTGATGATGTCGTTGGCATCGGTAAACGGGACGTCGGAGATTTCGTCTGAACTCAGAACGTCTACTGGAACAGGCGAATCCATAACGGAACGGGCCTTGCCCCGCATACCGGTGATGATAACTTTTTCCTGTACGGAAGTTTCATCGGCTGCCGGTTCATCGTCTGGTTCTGCGTAAGCCACTCCCCCAGTGACCACCATTCCCACGACCGCTGATGACACGGCACATTTCAAGAAAGAACTAAATCGCACTTTGTATTCCCTTTCCGCAGCGAAACCGTCACTCTCTTCACGGCTCCGTCTGCCCCCTGTTGTCGAGCACACACCAGCTTCCCCCGTTGAGCCGAACGCCCAAGGCACTGATATCCTGAGGTGTAAGTCGGGCCCGCCATTGAGCCATACCCGTCAGAGGGCTGTTAAAATGCCGTCGTTGGCACTCCGCTCCAGCTGACTTGTGTTCAGGCTGTTCCGGGTGTCAGGGATTGCCAATTCGAAAGGCGCTGCGACTGGCGTTGAATCTTTAACCCGTCATGCTTTTGTGCACTGCACACCAGACAACGCCCAAAGTCTCAGCACATGGGCGGAGTACAGTAATCTTCCAAAATTTGTAAGGTTTCATGGAAAAAGCGCGAAGATTGCCAGAATGTTTTCTGCCACTTCCCGCATCGTTTTGCCCTGAGTCATCGCCAGACGGCGCATGGAAACGTAGACTTCCTGCTCAGGTAGGCCGCTCTTGGTCATCAGCAGGCCTTTGGCACGTTCAATTGTCTTACGTGCGGCCAGGCTTTCCTGGGATTTTCGTAGTTCGTCGCGCAATTCAGAGGTCAGCACATGACGCTCTTCAGCCACCTCAAGAATGACCGGGATGCGCTCAGGCTCCAGGCCATCGACGATGAACGAACTGACGCCAAGCTTCAGTGCCCGGCTCATTTCTTCCCGTGAACTCCGGTCAACGAAGACAAGAATCGGAATGGACCGGAAGCGCCGCATCGCCAGAAGCTCTGACAACAAATCAAGGTCTGCTTCCACAGACGCGAGAATAATGGCGCTGGCGCCAACCAATTTTAGACGCCCGGTCTCCCAGTCCGCTTGCCCGGTGACCTCAACCTGCAAAGGCTTGTCGCTGAGCCCGCCCGCGATCAGGCTGGCTCTGGCTTCATCGCTGGCCAGCACCAGTATCTGGCTGTCCCAGACGCTGGATTCAGCTGATTGGGCAAATTGCTGGCCTTCTTCCAGCAACACAGCTCCGCGAGAGGTATCTGACGCCATGATGATCCAGGCTCTGGTCGAAACGTTCAAACCGATAATTTCATTGGAATCTTGAGGACAGTCCCGCCAACACCAAACAGGCTAACGCAATTTGCCCCCTCAGTTTGTCTGCAACTGGTCATTCCTGTTTCGCGTTTGACCAAATACCCGGCACAATAGCGGCGCACTTAAAGCCACTGCGTTGGCGAGTTTCGCCCCCGCTCCGGGAGCAATTGCGCGTGAAACGATGTCAACCGCTTCAGGGACAAGCAATTCGGGGACGAAGCCGCCTCTCTTCCGCTGCCCGCCTTGACCGCTACCTGGACCGACTCAATGGTTGCCTCAGGGACCGCATTTGCATTGAGGGAATTATGAAACGTAGAGACTTTCTGGCGTCTGGCACCGGCCTTGGCCTGGCTGCCCTTGCTGGCTGCGCAACAAATACTGCCGGTATTGCGACGGCCCCGGTAACGGGTGATGCGCTGGTACAGTCCATCGGGGCTCCGATGCGCCCCATCAAATCATCGATGAGCCGGGTGACCCGCACAATTGTCGGCCTGCGTCCGTTCCGAAAGCCTGGACCACGCCTGGAAGCCGTCACGGTCGGGTCCAAACATGTCGTGCACAATTATGGGCATGGCGGCGGGGGCGTCTCTCTTTCCTGGGGCGTGGCCGAACTGGCGGCCAATCTGACGAAAGAGGCACACAGCAACCGGGTTGCCGTGCTCGGGTCGGGCGCGGTCGGCTTGTCCACAGCCATCCTGCTGCAGCGCGCCGGAGTGGACGTAACGATCTACGCGAAGGACTTCCCGCCATACACAACCTCAAATGTGGCAGGTGCGATGTGGCACCCGGTGACCCTGTTCGAAAGCGATCAGGTGTCACAGGAAACCCTTGCCATGCTCGATCTCGCCTCTCGGATCGCGTTCAACCGGTTCATCCGGTTCGCAAACGATCCGAAGTACGGCGTTTACTGGATCCGCCAATACTCGCTCAGTGAAAGGCCCATGAGCACCCTCCGGCCCTATGTCGGTGGGGACGCGCTTTATCCGGGACTGGTCCGCAACCGGCCCGGTGGCCCGTTCGGCTTTCCTTATTACGATGCCTATTACACGCTGATGATCGACCCGGACATTTATCTGCGCGCGCTGGTGAATGATTTTCTGGCCGCTGGCGGACGTATGAAAGAAATGGCGTTCGAGACCGAAGGGGATCTCGAAAAGCTGACGGAGACAAGCATCGTCAATTGTATGGGGCTCGGCGCGGGGAAGGTCTTTGGGGACGAAAGCATCATTCCTGCACGTGGACAGCTGAGCTTCCTGCTGCCTCAGAACGACATTGACTATGGCTATGCCGGATCAGTGGATGACTATGGCCTGCTTTATTCCTTCCCCCGGAAGACCGGAATTCTCCTCGGCGGATCTGTTGACAAAGGCGACTGGAGCCTCGAGCCGCGCGCCGATGAAATCCGGCGTATGGTGGATGGCCATGCTTATCTCGCCTCCAAACTGACCTAGCCCGAAGAGAAACTTTTCCAGACACGCAAGGTCGGACCTTCCCTCGAAGGTCCGGCCTTTCTTTTGTGCCTCAAGCGGCGCACTCGGGCGTTTTGACGTGACCGGTCAAAACTGTGGCGTCCGCCGTCAATACCCTCGGCGCCCCTCCGCATATCCAGAACTCAGCTCAAGTCTGAAGGGCAAGGACGCACCGGAACGGTGGCTGCCCCCCCTCACGAACGACGGCGGAAAACTCAAACGACTCTTGTGGAGGTCACCATGTTTACTTCGCGTATTTCCCTGAAACTCCTTCTGGCGTCGGCCGGCCTTGCCAGCCTGCTGAGTGCCCAGCCGTCCGCCGATGCCGAAACGGCTCGCGCCGCGACGGCGAAAATGCCACCGGTGAATGATGGCCTGCCGATGCCGGGCTTCACCATCGATCCGGCCACGACCGCAATCGTCATCACAGACCCGCAGAACGACTTCCTCTCGCCGGATGGCGTTACCTGGGGCGTGGTCGGCCAGAGTATCACCGAGAACGGCACCGTGGAAAATCTGGAAGCCCTGTTCAAAGTCGCCGGCGAAACCGGCATGCCGGTCTTCGTGTCACCGCACTTCTATTTCGAACATGACCACAAATGGGAATTCGAAGGCACGCTCGAAACACTGATGCACAGCATCGGCATGTTCGACCGCCCGCACGCGCTCACCCTGGAAGGCTTCGAAGGCTCCGGCGCTGACTGGCTGGATCGCTACAAGCCTTACATCAACAACGGCAAGACGGTCGTCACCAGCCCGCACAAAGTCTACGGCCCGGAAACAAACGACCTCGTTCTCCAGCTGCGCAAGGCCGGCATTTCCAAGGTGATCCTGGGCGGGATGTCGTCGAACCTCTGCACGGAGTCCCACATGCGCGAGCTGATCGAGCAGGGCTTTGAAGTGATGGTGGTCACCGATGCGACGGCTGGTGCCATCACGCCGCTCTACAATGGCTACGACGCCTCTCTCACCAATTTCCGGATGATCGCCAGCGCGGTCAACAACACCGAAAACACGGTGAAGGCGATCAAGGCCGCCTACCGGAAATAGGCTCCTCCCCATCCACGTCTCACCCCGCGTGGATGACCTGCAGCCCGGCTGGCGGCTTTTCCCTCTCTCTCCACCGCCAGCCGGGCCTTTCACCCCCTCGCATCCCATCCATTCGAAAACTCAGGGAGTACGACATGCCCGAGCAAGAACTTCTTCCTCCCCTGGAGCCCTCGCCCGGCCAGTTACGTGTCGCCTGTTCCCTGATCTTCCTAGTCCGTCTGGAGCTCGCTGTCCGAGAAGTTCCAGACACCCAACTCCTGCCGGTTTCCTCACCTGACCGGCAGGAGCCCTCCCCCAAGAGCCTTTGGCTCCAACCTCCCGAAAAGGAAAATGAAATGTCCCGTACACTCACACTCTCCGCCATGGTCGTGGCTGCCGCCTTTGCGACTGCCCTGCCCGCCGCTGCCGAAGACGAGTACAATGTCTCGACCGGCATTACGACGGCCGGCGCCCCACTGGGCCTCCACGGCGTCGATGCCGTTGCTCTGACAACGCTGAACGCTGTCGCCGAAGGCAACGCACAGTACACGGTTGTTGATGACGGTGTCGCTTACTATTTCGCATCGGAAGAGTCGGCGAAAAAGTTCAAGGCTAACCCGGCCATGTACGCCCCCCAGTATGGCGGCTTCTGCGCCTATGCCGTCGCCCTCGGGAAGAAATTCGATGGCGACCCGCAATATGCGGACATTGTCGATGGCAAACTCTACCTGTTCGTCAACGCCGAGATCTTCGAAAAGTACAAGAAGGACTCCAAGCGCATTCTCGCAAAAGCAGAGCGCACCTGGCCGCGCATCGAGCACAAGGCTGTGGGCGACCTTTAAACCGTAGACGCGGGCGGCTGAAGATATTCAGCCGCCCTGCTTTCCTGAACCCGAAAATACGAGACGATCGATATGAGACCGCCCACACCACCTTTCACGCATGAGACTGCAGTCGAAAAAGTACGCCTGGCTGAAGATGGCTGGAACAGCCGCAATGCAGAAAAAGTGTCACTCGCCTACAGCGAAGACAGTGTCTGGCGGAACCGCGACCTGTTCATCACCGGCCGCGCCGAAATCGTCCGCTTCCTGACTGAAAAGTGGGAAAAGGAACAGGAATATCGGCTGGTCAAGGAATTGTTCGCCTTCACCGGCAACCGCATCGCTGTACGCTACGCCTATGAATTCCACGATGCGAACGGGCAATGGTATCGTGCCTATGGCAACGAAAACTGGGAATTCGACGCGCAAGGCCTGATGAAAAGACGCTATGCCAGCATCAACGACTTGACGATTACAGAAGCCCAGCGCCTTTTTCACTGGCCCCAAGGCCGGCGCCCGGACGATCATCCTGCGCTCAGCGAACTAGGACTGTAAGCAGGATCAGGCGTCTTCCAGAACCGGCGCCTCAGCTGGTGCCAGACGGATCAGGTAATCGAATGCGGAGAGGGCCGCCTTGGCCCCTTCGCCCATCGAAATGACAATCTGCTTGTAGGGGGTCGTCGTGGCATCACCCGCCGCAAAGACGCCGGGAACAGATGTCTGGGCGCGCATATCGGTCACGATCTCTCCACGCTCGCTCAGTTCTACACTACCGCGCAACCATTCCGTGTTGGGCACAAGACCGATTTGAACGAAGATGCCCTCCAGGGCAACTTCGTGTGACTCGTCGGTGTTCCGGTTCTTGTAGATCAGGCCGTTCACCTTTGCCCCGTCACCAAGCACTTCGGTCGTCATCGCAGAGGTGATGATGGTGACATTCGGCAAGCTGCGCAGCTTGCTCTGCAACACAGCATCGGCGCGCAGTTGGGTGTCAAACTCGATCAGCGTGACATGCGCAACGAGACCGGCGAGGTCGATCGCAGCCTCGACTCCGGAATTACCGCCGCCGATGACCGCAACGCGCTTGCCTTTGAACAGCGGGCCATCACAGTGCGGGCAATAGGCGACGCCCTTGTTGCGGTACTCTTCTTCCCCGGGCACGCCCATCTGGCGCCAGCGGGCACCAGGCGCAAGGATCAGGCTGCGGGTCTTGAGGCTCGCACCATTCTCCAGGACGATTTCATGCAGGCCGCCTTCTTCTTTGGCCGGCACGAACTTCGCAGCAATCTGGAGGTTCATCACATCGATGTCGTATTCCTTGATGTGGGTTTCCATGGCTGAGGCAAGCTTGGGCCCTTCCGTATACGGCACAGAGATAAGGTTCTCGATGCCCATCGTATCCAGCACCTGCCCGCCCAGACGTTCTGCGGCGATGCCCGTGCGGATACCCTTGCGGGCCGCATAGATTGCGCCAGCTGCGCCAGCGGGTCCGCCGCCGACGACCAGAACATCAAACGGCTCTTTCTGCGAAATCTTTTGCGCCATTTTTTCCTGCGCGCCCGTATCGAGCTTCGCAAGGATCTGCTCGACCTCCATCCGGCCGGAGCCGAAGACTTCGCCGTTCAGATAAACGGTCGGCACAGCCATGACCTGGCGCGCATCGACCTCATCCTTGAACAGGGCCCCATCAATCGCGGTGTGACGAATATTCGGGTTCAGGACGGCCATCATGTTCAGTGCCTGAACCACATCCGGGCAGTTCTGGCAGGACAGGGAGAAATAGGTTTCGAATTCGAACGTCCCTTCGAGCGATTTGATCTGCTCGATCACTTCCGGCGCCACCTTAGGCGGGTGGCCGCCAACCTGCAGAAGCGCCAGGACGAGCGAGGTAAATTCATGGCCGAGGGGAAGGCCGGCGAAACGCAGGCTGATGTCCGCTTCCGGCGTCGTGATGGCGAAGGACGGCGCGCGCGCATCGTCCTTGCGCGTCCAGCCGACCTTGTCGGACAGATCTGAAATTTCCTGCAGGAGTTCTTCGAGATCCCGGCTGCCCTTGCTGTCATCCAGGGCGGCCACGAGTTCCACCGGTCGCCGGATGTTTTCCATATAGGCTTTGAGCTGGGTCTTCAGATTTGCATCCAACATGCGTCATCTCCTGCAAAGAGAGCGGCCGCGCTGACGGGCAGCGCGATATCCTGCGGGGAAAGGGAAAGCCGGCCGGCTGTGACGTGCACAGCCAGCCGGAGAACGGAAAGCGGTCAGCTTAGATCTTGCCGACGAGTTCCAGCGACGGGGCGAGGGTTTCAGACCCTTCTTCCCATTTCGCCGGGCAAACCTGGCCCGGGTTCTCGCGGACATATTGTGCGGCTTTGACCTTGCGGACGAGTTCAGCCGCGTTACGGCCAACGCCTTCACAGGTCACTTCGATCACCTGGATCACACCGTCCGGGTCAACCACGAAGGTACCGCGGTCAGCGAGGCCCATGTCTTCGCGCATATTGTCGAAGTTGCGGGTGATGGCGCCGGTCGGGTCGCCGAGCATGTAGTATTCGATCTTGCCGATGGCCGGCGAGGTTTCGTGCCAGGCCTTGTGGCTGAAGTGGGTGTCGGTCGAAACAGCAAAGACTTCCACGCCCATGTTCTTCAGCGTCGCGTATTCGGACTGAAGGTCTTCAAGTTCGGTCGGGCAGACGAAGGTGAAGTCAGCCGGGTAGAAGAAGAAGATCGCCCATTTGCCTTTCACGTCGGCATCGCTCACCGACTCGAATTTGCCTTGCTTGAAGGCTTCGGCTTTGAAGGGCTTAATTTCGGTATTGATAAGGGACATTGTAGCTCCGTCTGTTGTTGCTTGCCGGGACAAATCCATAACCGTCCCATATGGCTTGCCAATAATATGTGGTGGGACATATCGCGCGCTTGTATCTGAATTATTGCGCGTCGCGTCCCGCGACTGACGTTTCCTTCGCCCTGTTCCTGTTTCTATAATCATTCTAAATTTGGAAACAAGGGTGGCTTCGCCTATGTCTGCAGCCAATCCACAAGCTGCTGCATTTTCTGGATAAATTTGGTCCCGCAGCCTCTCTGATACGCACTATGAGAGTCGGTTTTCGTCGGCGGCAGGGCTGATCACGCCTCCGGCCCCACCCAAGAATCAGAATGCCGCCTCGACCCGGCTTCCGGGCTAAATCCCTTCCCCCGCGAACAGCTGAAACGACGACTCCGCATCTTCAGTCGAAGCTGACCGAATTTTGGTCCGATCTTCGGAATGCTCCGATTCGCCCCAGTTTTTTCTTTACGTTCGCCCCCAACCACCTACCACGGAAGGAAACGTGGAGGGTAATATGGAGGGAGCGACCCGCCGATCTGCATTGGCGCTCATCGGCGCAACGGCTGGCAGCGCGGCATTATATGCCGCGATGAAGTCCATTCGGCACGTCCAGCCATCATCTTATAAAGGCCCCATCAAGCTCGATGGAGATCCGAAGGGCGCGAAAGTCCTTATTCTTGGCGCCGGTCTCGCGGGCATGGTCGCGGCACTGGAACTCCGGTCAGCTGGTTATGACGTCGAGGTTCTGGAATACCGCGAAAAGGCCGGCGGCCGCTGCTGGTCGCTGAGGGGGGGCGACACCTATACAGAAATGGGCGGCGCCACCCAGAAGGTCACTTTCGACGGAGACAATTACATTAATCCCGGCCCCTGGCGGATTCCGTACGACCACCATGGCGTGCTGGATTACTGCCAGCGCCTGGGTGTCCAGCTGGAACCCTTCATCCAGCAGAACCATAACGCCTATCTCCACAACAGCAGGGCATTCGGCGGCAAGCCACAACGCTTCAAGCACATCGCCACAGACTATCGCGGCCAGACATCGGAATTGCTGGCCAAGGCCGTCAACCAAAACCGCCTCGATGATGTGCTCACGTCGGAAGACCGGGAAGCGCTGATTGAGTCTCTCCGGGCAACGGGGGCGCTTGATGACACCAATGCCTACAGGTCCGGCGAGCTGACCAGCCGGTTTCGCGGCTTTGGCAGACCACCGGGCGCGGGCATCGATGGAGCGCCCTCTGCTTCCGATCCGATCAGCTTGTCCGAAATCCTGCAATCAGGCATGTGGGAGTGGCTGGCCGACGCCGACCTCCTGGATCACCAGATGCCCATGTTCCAGCCGGTCGGCGGCATGGACATGATCGCGCAGGCATTTGCCCGGGAAGTTGGCGACCTGATCCGCTTCAACTCCAAAGTCGTTTCATTGCAGCAAGACGATGTTGGCGTGAAGGTCGCCTACGAAGACACCCGAACCGGCGGCACGCTGACAACTCAAGCGGACTGGTGTGTGTGTACCGTACCATTCTCGATCCTTGGCCAGATGGATCACAATCTGTCACCGGAACTGACCGCGGCAGTGAACAATGTCTACTATCGCGGGTCCGCCAAATGGGGGCTCGAATTCAAACGCCGCTTCTGGGAGCAGGATGAACATATCTATGGCGGGATCAGCTATACCGATCTTCCCATTGAAATGATTTCCTACCCATCGACGGGCTTCTTCACAAAGGGTCCGGCCGTTCTTCTGGGGGGGTACACCTGGGATGACGCACAGGCATTTGAATTCAATGCCATGCAGCCTGAAGACCGGATCAAATGGGCGCTGGAATTCGGCTCCCACATTCACCCGCAATATCTCGAAGAGTATAAGACCGGTGTCAGCGTCGTCTGGCATAAGGTGCCATGGGTGCTGGGCTGCTTCGGGATATGGAGGGACAAGGAAACCCATTACGCGAATGCGGTGGAGATCGACAATCGCGTCGTCTGCGCGGGAGAACATGTCTCCTATCTCGGAGCCTGGATGGAAGGCGCGATCGAATCTTCCCTCGACGCGATAGGCCGGCTGCATGACAAGGTGATCAACGGATGAAACACCTGAACCGATCCCCCCGTATCTTTGTGTCCGCTTTTGCTTTTGTCGCCACAGCGCTCACCGTGCACGCCGATGACGGTATCCCTGAAGTCACAAGCTTCGAACCGACCCAACTCGAAAGGAAGATATTCGATGGCCCCGGCGTCACCGTGACGCGCGGTGAGGACATCTATTCGACTCTCTGCGCAGGCTGCCATATGCCAAAGGGTGAAGGCGCTGTCGGCGGGGGCATGTACCCGGCGCTCGCTGGAAATGAGAAGCTTGAATACCCCGATTATGCTGTCTTTATCGTCCTGAACGGGTACAAAGCCATGCCATCCTTTGCTCATACGCTTTCCGATGAGCAGGTGGCCGCCGTTGTAAATTACCTGCAGTCCGGCCTCGGCGGGAACTCATACGAACCGGCCGCTAGAGTCGAACAGGCTAAGCTGAGCCGGCCACAATAATCTGAATACGGAGTGATATCATGCGTCTGACCACCCCCCTTCTTTCCGCTACTGCAATTGCACTCGCCGCCTGCGGTGCAGCGGACAGCGAAGTGATCCGCCACAAGATCCCCGGATCGGATTTCCCCATTCTTCAGGCCGTCGAAGTCCCTGCGGATGCAACGCTGGTTTATCTCAGCGGCGCAGGACCTTCCGTTTCCGACGAGACGGCTGAGCCGCGAACCCCGGCGGCCTATGGCGACATTACCACCCAGACGGAATCCACGCTTGCGGCCATCGAGTCCCGCCTGGAAAGCATCGGGCTCACCATGAGCGATGTGATCAAGATGCAGGTCTACATTGTGGCGGCCCCCGGTGAAGACTCGCTCGATTTCGGCGGCTTTATGGAAGGTTATGTCAAATTCTTCGGCACGGAAGAACAACCCAACCTCCCGACACGCTCTGTGTTCGAGGTTGCCGGGCTCGCCAATCCCGGCTGGCTGATCGAAATCGAAGTCGTGGCTGTCCGGGACTAGCTTCCACGTGCCGGCGTTTCACTGCTCCGGAACGCCTTCATGGATGCTACTTGCCCCTACGCAAGTCATTTCCTTGGCCGGGAAGGCATGTATGATCCCCGAAAACACCATTGGGGAGAGCCATGCACTACGCAGAACTTCTGAAGGCCCGCCAGGAACTCACCGGCCCGGGCGGTGAGTTTGAGATTGTCGAAGCTGAAGTCCTCGGCAACACGCTTCGCGTCTATAAGAATGCTCCTCCCAGCGTTCGGGAAGTCTGGCAGTCTACCAAGCAATTCGCAGACCGGACTTATCTGGTCTACAAAGATGAGCGGCTCACTTATGCCGAAGCCCATGATCACGTAAACGCCGTTGCTGCCTGGCTGTTTGACCAGGGTGTCCAGCCGGGCGACCGGGTTGCGATCGCCATGCGGAACTATCCGGAGTGGATGCTCATCTACTGGGCTTGTGTCTCGGTTGGCGTCACGGTTGTCGGCATGAATGCGTGGTGGACGGCCGAGGAGATGGCCTACGCCTTGAAAGATTCCGAACCCAAAGTGCTGTTTCTCGACGCCGAACGGTTTGAGCGGGTCAAAGACGGTCCGGACCTGACGGGTTCTATGAAGCTTGTTGGCATCAGAATGCCAGACCTGCCTGAGAATGTGACGCCGTGGAGCGAAGTTATCGCTCATGGCGGAGACATGCCCGATGTTACGGTAGACCCGGACTCGGATGCCTGCATCTTCTATACATCTGGCACAACGGGATTCCCGAAAGGCGCACAACTCACTCAACGCGGTTGCGTCGCCAATCTCATGAACATGCTGTATGCTGGAGCGTCCACGGCACTGGCGATACAGCGCGCAACGGGTGTCGAGCCGCCAGCAGATCCGCCGCCACCTGTGGGTCTGCTGACCACGCCACTGTTTCACGTCACCGCAAACAATTGTGGAGCCTATGCCACGACTGCACTCGGCGGCACGATCATTCTCATGTACCGCTGGGACGCTGGCGAAGCGCTGAAGATTATCGAGCGCGAAAAGGTTACGAGCCTCGGCGGCGTGCCGGTCATGGGGAGGGAACTGATCAATCACCCGGACTTCGCCAAGACCGATACGTCCAGCCTCGTCCAGCTTTCGGGCGGCGGAGCGCAGGTGCCGCCCGATCTGGTCCACAAAATCGAATCGAGCATTGCAACCGCTCGCCCGGCCACAGGGTATGGCATGACCGAGACATGCGGGATCATCACGTCCGTATCTGCAGACTTTTTCGTCGACAAACCGGACAGCGCCGGTCCGGCCATGCCCAACTTCGAAGTCAAATGCGTCGACGAACTGGGCGATACTGTGCCGCCCGGAGAGTTGGGTGAACTCTGGGTGAAAGGCTCCTCTGTCATCAAGGGCTATATCAATCGCCCGGAAGCGACAGCTGAATCCATCACGGATGGCTGGCTGCACACCGGTGATATTGCCCGCATCGACAAGGACGGCTTCATCTTCATCGTCGACCGCAAGAAAGACATGGTCCTGCGCGGCGGTGAGAACGTTTATTGCGCTGAAGTGGAATCCGTTGCCTACACCCATCCAGCGGTCGCTGAATGCAGTGTGTTCGGCGTGCCAGACGACCGGCTGGGGGAAGAGGTCGGCATCGCAATCGTCCTGAAGCCTGGCGAAAAGCTGACCGCTGATGAATTCCGCGCCCATTGCGCCGGCATCATGGCGAAGCACAAGGTGCCTCGGTATGTCTGGTTTATCGCCGACGCCCTGCCCCGGAATGCCAGTGGCAAGTTCGTGAAAAGGGACCTTCGTGACCGCCTCAGCGCCGAACTGCAAAACGCAGGTCAGTCATAGGCTTTCCTGTCAGATAAGCTTGCGGCGAAGCCTCGCCGCAAGCGCATCCAGCGCAAGTACCGACAGAAAGATGATCAGCAGGATCGTCGCGACATGGTCATATTGGAACATGTCGTAGCGGCCTTTGAGTTCCTGCCCGATCCCGCCAGCCCCCACGAGCCCAATGACTGTGCCCATGCGAATGTTGCGGTCCAGTATGTAAAAGGTCAGCGCCGTGTAGCTTGGCAAGACCTGCGGCAGCACCGCCAGACGCAGGACGGCAAGGTCGCCCGCGCCCGTCGCACGGATGGCATCCTGAGGAACCTTGTCCGCCGCTTCAATGTCTTCTGCGAAGAATTTGGCGAGAAATCCCACACTATGTAGTGCGAGCGCCAGAATGCCCGCGATTGGGCCGAAACCGAATGCCAGAACCAGGAACAGTGCGCTAATCAGTTCAGGCACCGCACGCAGGAATGAAATAAAACTGCGGGCAAGCCTATAAAGAACAGGGTGCGGCGTAAAATTCCTCGCCGCCACCCATGCCAGCGGCAAACTGAGCAGCACGGCAAACAGACTGGCCCATACGGCCATCTCAATCGTTTCCAGCATCTTACCCAGCGTGAAAGTCAGATAGCCTACAGGCTCTACAAGATACGTCTTTTCGACAGTCTGCGTCGTCATCTGCATGGTTTCAGCATCAAGCGCAGATTCTTCGACGGTTTCTGTTTCCAGGCGCGAAAACAAGGGCAGATGATCCGGGTCGAAATGATCAATCAGCGAGACAGGCGTCCGCTCGGCAATGGCAAGGGGGTACATCTGCTTTGCGACACTTCCGATCCCACGCCCCACCTGAGAGCTTTCCTTCAGGCCAACACTCGCCTGCAGGAATTCGCCCAATTGACCGGAGAGCCGGTGCAGCTCCATCCGATGCGCTGAAACCGAAATGAGAGCAAATGCCACCACAACAGCCAGGACCGTCTTCCAGTCAAAAGCCGGTTTGACACGCCAGAGTTCCGCCCCGGTCTGCCGGCTCTCCGTCACCTCCGACATATCAGGCCACCCTGGAAGGAGAGAACAGGTCACGCCCCGTTCCGAATATCCGGGAGAGCGCTTCCTGAGACAGCTGTCCGGGCGGTCCGTCGAAAACGATCCGTCCTTCCCGCAAACCGATGATGCGATCAGCGAAGATGCGCGAGAGGTTGATCTGGTGCAGCGAGCACAGGACGGCAGCTCCCTGCTCTTTGGCCATCTGGCGGAGCAAACTCATTACATCCTCAGCTGTTTGAGGGTCGAGGCTGGCAACGGGTTCATCTGCGAGAATGAGCTTCGGGTCCTTGATCAAAGCCCGGGCAATACCCACGCGCTGCTTCTGCCCGCCCGACAAGCCATTCACCAGTCGGTTCACATGACCGGCTTCAAGCCCGACGCGTGACAAGAGCAAGCAAGCATCGCGCTGCACGCGCTCCGGATAGGCCTGAAGCATCAAGCGCCAAACGGGTAAATCCGGCGCCCTTCCAGACATCACATTCCTGGCCGCAGTCAGACGTCCGGACAATCCGAAATCCTGATGCACCATCCCGATCTTCTGCCGGATACGCCGGAGGCTCCTGGGAGTGCTCTCCACGCCGCAAACACGGACCGACCCGGCATCGAGTTTGTTCAGGCCGATCACTGAGCGCAGGAGCGTCGTCTTTCCGGATCCTGAAGCGCCGAGCAGCACACAAAAACTGCCCGGCTCAATTTTAAACGAGACATTGTCCAAAACCGTCGGACCATTCGGAAACGCTTTGCAGGCGCCTGACACGCTCAAGACGGCCTCTGGGCGCGCCGCAGGAGAGTCGAAGGGCTGCATCTACCGGTTCAACGCTCAGGACCCAGACTTCTGCAGGATGGCAGCCTGATAGTCCGTATCGATAAAGCCGATTGCACTCGCCATGGCTTCAAACAGAGCGTCTGTTACGTCTACATTGTAGCGGTCCACTTGTTTCCCGCCGTAGCCACGAATGGATTCCGGACGAATTCCGGGTGTTTCATGTACCTTGCCAAAAGAGGCCCGGAGGGATGCTTTCACCTGCGGTGCCAGCTCAGGATGCATGGCAATCGGCGGGTTTGGAATCGGGTCCGACTTCATCAACAGTCGAAAGTCAGACGCCTTCAACCCACCCTGATTGACCGCCCTCTCAAAGGAGACAAAAGAAGCGCCTGCCGCATCGACGAGACCGTTCTGCAGGGCAAGCAGACTGTTGGCATGGCTGCCCGTGATGCGAATGGCCGAAAGGTCTCTCAACGGGTCAACCCCTGCCTTTGATAGCATGGACAAGGGGTAGGAAAAACTGCTCGCTGAATGCTGAGACCCAAGCGCTATGGACTTTCCATGCAAATCCCTCGGTTCATCAACGCCTGACGCCGATGAAACGAATATGCCTGCATAATAGGTGGAGCTGCCGTCACGCTCTTCAATGGCGAGCAGGTCCGCACAACCGCGCTTGTGCGCCTCGACATACGAGACCGGCCCCAGCCAAGCAATCTCCGCCTGACCGGCACACATGCCCTCAATCACAGCGGCATAACTCTGTCCCGTCCGGACATCAAAGTGAATGCCACTGGTCCGGGTTATGGCGTTGAACAGCGGAAGAAAATCTGCCCGGGTGCCGTCCTCGGTCCCCCCATCTGCCGGGATCAGCAGCACACGGAGCGGGCTTGCGGCCGTTCCGGTGCGCTCGGCCTTCGCCGGAAGACCACTGAAACAAAGGCCAGCAAGAACAACCATGAGCATCACAAGGCGCATGCCGATACCTCCAATTGAACAGGGCCAACGCACATTGTGCGCCGCACCAAACCTCAGGAAACGCGATAACAGCCGCTTGTGACACTGGTGTAACGAACAGCGAGACTTCTTGACGTTTATTGAAGAAAATTCAATTAGTGAGGCACTATATGGCTGGAGTGGCAAATGTCTGAGAGCAAACCAAGGCGCAAGAGCACAACCAAAAAGCGCGGCGACGTTCCGATCGTTGACAACGTCATGACGCGCATTCGCGTTCGGCACTCCTCTCTCGGCCCCAGCACCCGCTCCATCGCAGATTTCATTCTGGAGAACCCACGGCAGGTTGTCGGCATGTCGGTAACGGAACTCGCCGAAGCGACAGGCGCCAGCGACGGCAGTGTCATCAACCTCTGCCGGCAGCTGGATCTGTCAGGGTTCCAGCAGCTGAAACTCAGTCTCGCGCAAGAAGTCGTGCAACCCGTTCAGTTCATTCATGAAGATTTGCGTCCTTCAGACACAACCCCGACCGTATGCCGGAAAACATTCCATGCCGGAATCCAAGCGTTGCGCGACACGCTCTCAATCCTTGACGCTGACGCTGTCGATGAGGCCGTACGTATTATTCGCGCAGCAGAGCGCGTTGAAATCTATGGCATCGGCTCATCCGCACCAATTGCGGAAGACGCGCAATACCGGATGCTCCGCATCGGGATAGACGCCAAAGTCGTTGTGGACAGCCATATTCAGGCTATTAGCGCCTCACGAACCGGGCCTAAGGTAGCTGTGCTCACCATTTCTCACTCCGGCGCAACACACGAAACCCTCGCGGCAACCCGCCTTGCAAAGGAAGCCGGCGCGAAGACTATCATTGTTACCAACTTCTCCAGCTCACCACTTCAGGCCTATGCCGACGTGAAGCTCTTCACGATGGCGCGCGAAACCAAATTCCGTACCGAAGCGATGACCAGCCGGATCGCCCAACTCTGCGTGCTCGACGCTTTGATCGCCGCGCTCGCCCTCGCCGATTATGATCGGGCCACCGATACACTACGGAAAACATTTGATGTTTTGTCTCTAAAGCGCTTTTAAGTGCCGACCTCCTGAAGCACAGCCTCCATCACGGCTGGCTCAGTGGCCCGCACAAGCAGTGACTTCATGCCAAGCGCTTCAGCACCCGCCAGGTCAGTCGCCGGATTGTCCCCCATCATTACAACCCCTTCCGGCTCAAGGTTCAATGCACGGCAGGCCTTCAAGTAGAGGCCCGGCTTCGGTTTGCCGACGATTTCCATTTCCACTGCATCCAGGTTGACGCAGGAACCGAGTGCAGACAGAAGCGCTCCAGTCTCAGGAATAATCCTGCCTTCGGCTCCCGGATGCGTCAGGTCGGGATTAGCGACGATCAGGCACGCACCCTTCCTGAGAGCATTCGCGGCGCGCTCCAGACGGCTATAGCTAAACCGCGTGTCGCGCAAAAGAACGACGACATCGGCCTCATCCCGGTTGAGGCGAATGCCAATGTTCCGGGCAACCGCCCGCATACGGGGATGCGCAAGAACCATGACATCGACCTGACCCGCCTTTGCTGCCCGGTCTATAGCTTCGACACCCGCCAGAACAACCTGCTCCCGCGGCATGTCAATTCCTGCTGCAGACAGGATACCCAGGAAATCATCTACAGTGTTTGACGAATTGTTCGACACGATCGCCGTACGCACGTGGTGTGTACGGAGAAAGGCTGCTGCGGCATCCGTGAGAACATTGTCGATAGCGCAACAACCATCCCAGTCCAGCAGGAAGCCCCGGGCCGATTGCGTCACACACGCGATCTCGGCCGACGAGGCGGGTAAAAAGCCGTGCGCCATGCATCTCACTCCAAAGTCAATTCCATTGTTTGAATTTTCCTCAATTATAAATCGGCTTATAAGTAAATACTATTCATATCAATTTTATTCAAAGTTCACAGAAATGTTGCGATGGCTGACTAGATCGGCGGCGTGGCAAGAGCGGCTACTGGCCGCCCGCGCCCGGCTCGCCGATGTCCGGCGGGTGATGGGGTTATATGGAGGCATCAGCCATGAAACAGAAATTGAAAAGCAGCGTAAAATTCTGCTTGAGCGCACTGATGGCGGCAACCGTTGTCCAGTCTGCGCTTGCTGAACCGGAGCCGGAAGGGGGCGATACGCGCCGGCTCGAAACAATCCGCGTCGAAGGCCAAGCCGTCGATGCTCTGACATCTGACATTGCTGTCGACTTCGCCGAGTTTGGCACACAGGTCCAGCTGATTAGCTCGGAAGAGATTGAGACAGGCGGCTTCACAAACTTCGGCGAACTCGCATCGGGCCTGATCCGTGGTGCGAATATTGGTTATTCTCCGGACGAAGGCGAGTTCACCATCCGCATTGACGGCGGCACCGACCGTGACACCCTTCTCCTCGTGGATGGCGTTCCGTATTTCGACCGCTCGTCTCCGCTGGAAGACCTCTGGCCTGCAACCGCCATCGACCCGCGCATGATCGAAAGCGTGGAAGTCTACCGGGGTGGCAACAGCCTTTATTTCGGATCGAACGGTGGCCTCGGCGTCGTCAGCGTCCGCACCAAGGAGCCGGATGGCACGACCAAGGGGCAGTTCGGTGTCTATACCGGCGCATTCAAGACCCGCGAAATTTACGGCAACATGTCCTTCCCGCTCGACAAGGACGGCAAGCACTCCATTCTCGTCTTTGGCCGCTCCTACGAAACGGATGCACATGAGCTGTTCGACAAGGAAGCCTATGGGGACAACGTTCTGGCCCTCGGTGGTCGTCACGAGTTTCCTTACAGCTACAACAGTCTTGGCCTGAAATACCTCTGGCAGATCGGGCCGGACACTGAATTCCGTGCCGGCGCAACCTACTCGACCATCGACTTCCGGGATTCCTTCCCGCAAAGCACGGTGTTCCAGCCGAACTTCACGGAATTCCCCATCTACAATGCCGCCTTCAAGCATCGCTTCAATGACAAGCTGAAGATCGACGTTGAAGCCCACTACCAGGATCCACAGCTGAAGAACAACGAGATCGACGCCCGCATCTGTCAGATCCCGCGGCTTGGCGACCTGCCCGCAGACATTCAGGCACTTGCAGCCGATCAGGGTATCACCGGCTTTTCCACAGCGGCTTCGTATGAGGCCTTCGCGGCGTCCGTACCGGGGCTCCCGGCCGGCTGTGTCACCAACCCTTATGGCAGTGCCGGCAGCGCTGGCGACGACAACTGGAATGGCGGCAGCAGCTTCTACATCAACCAGGATCCGGACAGCCCGTTCTATGGCCAGCCTTACGGCACGCTGGACAATCCGTTCCCGATCGGCGCACCGATGGGTTACGTCGTCCAGTCCACTGCATCTTTCGGCGATGGCGGTCTGACAAAAGGCTTCGGCACGACCGACCAGCGCGAGTCCGGATATGTCGACTACGGCCTCAATGCCCGGGCGACGTATACACTGAACGACTATGTCGAAATCGTCGCCGGTGTTCAGAACACCAGCTACAAGGACAATTCCGATGACTCCTTCGGTGTGCGCGATGTCAAACTGACCAGCACAGGCGTGTATGGCGACCTTCGCCTGTCCCTACCCGTCCTTGAAGGCTTCAGCGGATCCTTTGCCGCTCGTCAGGACTTCAATGATAATTTCGACGATCAATCTGTCTGGAAAGTCGGCTTGCGTCAGAATTTTGGTCACGGCCTCTATGCCCGTGGATCAGGCGGCACCTCCTATAGCCTTCCAAAGATCGATGAAATCGGCGCTTTCGGCGCCGGTGCGAACATCAATCCTGGCCTGCAGCCACAGGAAGTCGATGCGTTCAACGTGGGTGCCGGTATCGATGGGGACATCTTCGGCGGCACATACAACGTCGAGCTTGGCTACTTCGAGACAGACATCAAGAACCTGTTCTCAAGCCGCGCGGTTGGAGCTGTCTGCCTTGAATACGCCAACGACCTTGCCAATCCGCTGTTCGACAACCTCACCAATGATACAGCCGCGATTGAGCAGAACCGCCGCAACATCATTGCACCGGATGACTTCTGCCGGACAGCCGCAAGCGGCCTTTCCGACCCCGGCGAGTCGGTCGCGGTGAATGCCCTGGCAAACCAGGACATCAAGGGTTTCACCATCGACTTGGCTTTCGATTTCGACAAATGGCAGGCCGACTTCAGCTATACTGACATGGAATCGCTGGAGCCAAACCCCGTGTACGGAACCCTCGCCCGGCTGGACGGCACAGCGACTGACCTTGACTTCATCATCCCCGGCCACGCGGGTCACTCGGAGTTCCGTCAGTCCTCAGAACGTCCTGAGTGGACGCTGTCTGGTCTGGTGACCTACACGCCAAACGAGAACTGGGTGTTCTCGCTGAACCCGCGCTGGCAAGGCCCGGAATGGGCCTATGCCGGCACCAGCCTCGCCCGTCTCGTAGATGAGAATGGGGATCGTGTTGTGGAAGACATGAACTTCGGTGACTATTTCGTCCTCAACGGTTCGGTCCAGTACTTCCTGGGTGAAGAAAAGCGCCACCGTTTCCTGATCCGTGGCGTGAACCTTCTGGGTGAAGATTACTTCGAGCGCGCCTCCGGCGGCTCGACCTATACCCGCGACAGGGCGGTTGTTCGTGGCGAGATCGGCCCGAATGACAGCGCCTATTACCGGCAGTACGGCTGGAACGGTAAGCCTCGGTCCTTCTGGATCCAATACGAGTACTCGTTCTAACCGCACTCAAGGCCCGGCCAGTCTTTCCCCACTGGCCGGGTCTCCCTTTTTTCCCGATCCCGGGATTTGCGCCAAACATGTTTGATCCCTGCCCCGTGGCAATCCTCAGCCCCCTCCGATTGGCACCTGTCATCCGGGGGCTTTTTTTGGGCTTCTGTCTCACATGAACGAGGTCCGCCAGGGCAATGCGGCGTGTCCTGCCCGGACGAAATCAGTTGGGGCTCAGAACCGTTCGCCGCTCCAAGTGCTCCTCAACCTGCACACCATTCGATTATCCTGCGGCTAAGGCATTGCGTCTACGATTATTGACGCCTCACTCTTGGATTCCATCCAGAGCTCTTTGCATTTTTTCATATTTGAAAATCTTCCCCATCCCTAGATATCCAAATTCGCCTTTGCGCCGTCTCTTTAGTCCAGCCACGCTGACCCGCCCGGTAGACTTGCCGGAATGCGGCGCTTAAGTGTCGGGAATAGACGGAAAATCAATGAATCTGTGGCGCCCAATGACCATTAAGGTGCGACAGGTTTCGAGGGGAAGACATGACCGCATCCAGGCAAAAGCCGGCGACCTCCAAACAGTCTCAGACGGAGGGGCGCTCCGCGGCACTGGATGGCGTTGAACTGGAAACCAAGGTTTCCCCTTCTCAGAACCGGGCGCGGAATACGTTTGAAACCATCCTCTCCATTGCAGGAACGCTTCTTTCAGAGGTGGGCTTTGAACGCCTATCGACCAATATAATCTGCAAACGGGCTGGCCTGACGCCTCCTGCTCTCTACCGGTATTTTCCGAACAAATACGCCATCCTGCATGAACTAGGACGCCGGCTCATGGAGGCTCAGGACCAGGCAGTCTTCGCCTGGATCCGCGGAGGCGGCCTGAACACTCACACCTTCGAAGAAACCGTTGAAAGCACCCTTCGCCTGCAAAAAGAGGTGAACGAAATTACCAAGGCATTTCCCGGCGGCGCATGGGTTGTTCGCGTTATGCGCGTCATCCCCGCGCTGAAGGAGGTCCGCCTGGAGTCACGTGAGCTGGTCGCCGAAGAAGTGCTCGACGCGCTCCGCAATACCTTGCCTGGAATTGCGGAAGAACGGCTCGTAACAGCGACCAGACTGACAATCGAACTCATGTTCTCCGCGACCGAGATGGCAATTGAGGACCCCGAACAGGAAGACAACATCACGCGGGAAGTTTGCTTTATTGTCGCGAGCTACCACGACCGATTGAGGAAGGGGCTCTGAGGTATTCCCTGAGCCCCTAATCACTCAACCTCAGTCGGCGTCCATGGCTTTTTCCATTTCGCCGAAGCGATGGGCGACATGGGGCAACACATCCCGGCCGACGACGCTGACGACGATGGCCGCGATTCCGCTGAACACGAAACCCGGCACGATCTCGTAGAGAATATCGGACAGCGACTTCCCGTTAATCTCGATCGGTGCGTAGAGCCAGAAAAGCACTGTAACCGCCCCCACAATCATCCCGGCCAGTGCACCATCGCGGGTAAGGCCCCGCCAATACAGGCTTAGCAGGATAATCGGACCAAAGGCTGCGCCAAATCCGGCCCAGGCATTTCCGACAAGCGACAGAATGTTGCTTGACCGGTCAAACGCCAATCCGATCGCGATCAGTGAAACCACAAGCACCGAAATCCGGCCTACAGCGACCAACTCGCCTTGGCTCGCTTCCTTGCGAAGGAACGTCTTGTAGAAATCCTCCGTCAGCGAGCTGGAAGACACCAGCAATTGCGATGAAATCGTACTCATGATTGCCGCAAGAATGGCCGCCAGCAGGAACCCTGCCACAAGCGGATGGAACAGGATCTGGGAGAGGATGATGAAAATCGTCTCCGGGTCGTCGACCGGCGTGCCATGCGCATAGGTGTAGGCATAGCCTGCGATCCCCGTCAGCACTGCGCCAATCACCGTCACGATCATCCAGCTCATCCCGATATAGCGGGCCGTGGCAATATCCTTGAGGGACCGGATCGCCATGAACCGGACAATGATGTGCGGCTGGCCAAAATAGCCGAGCCCCCAGGCAAGCAATGAGATGACCCCCATCACGGTCATGCCCTTCGGCCACATGCCAAAATAGCCAGGATCCAACGAAGCCACCGCCGGAGCCCAGTCGCCTTCATTCCGCAGGACAATGAATGACACGACCGGCACGAGGATCAGGGCAACGAACATGATGCACCCCTGCACAAAGTCCGTCAGGCTGACCGCAAGGAAGCCGCCAAACAGCGTGTAGGCCACAACAACCCCCGCGGTCAGGAACAGTCCAAGCTGGTAATCAAGCCCAAACGATGCCTCGAAAAGCTTGCCACCTGCAACAACACCTGCAGAGGTGTACAGCGTGAAGAAAATAACAATCACGACCGAGGACAATACGCGCAGCATGCGTGACTTGTCGTGGAAACGTTTCTCGAAAAAGTCGGGAATGGTGATCGCGTCGTCAGCCAGCTCTGTGTAGACCCTAAGGCGCGGCGCGACGAACAGATAGTTGAGGTAGGCACCGATCACGAGCCCCACCGCAATCCAGGCGGCGCTAAAGCCAGACACGAACACGGCTCCCGGCAGCCCCATCAGCATCCAACCGCTCATATCTGATGCACCGGCGGAAAGCGCACCGACCGCAGGATGCAACTGACGCCCACCCAGCATGTATTCGGAAACATCACTTGTGGACTTCCGGTATGCATAAAGGCCGATGGCCAGCATCAGGACAAAATATACAGCGAGAGAAATCAGAGCTTCGTGGTTCATAGGCTCACTTTTTCCGTGTTCGTATTTCGTTTACGCCGGTGGCACCGGCAGATTTGACGCAATGACGCTGGCACTCCTGGAAGAGTTCGCATCACCGGAAGCTGAGGCCTTCCAATTCTATCTTCATCTTCAGCCCCCGCCGCATGATGATTTTGACCTACCGCAACTCCACAGTGCGCTTGTACGCAGCTTGTGTCGTTGCAAGCATTAATCTGGAAAGCTCGCCATTGCCATTCAGTTGTTTCAAGCCAGCCTCGGTGGCCCCTGCCTTACTCGTGACAGCGTTTCGAAGGTCGGCCAGGTCTTTGCCGGACTGGCTGGCCATCTCTATCGTACCCGCAATCGTGTCCAGAACGAGCTTCCGGGATTCGCTGTCATCGAAACCCAGTTCCTTTGCAGCTTCCATGAAGGCGCGGGCGATCTCGAAGACGAATCCGGGCCCGCTACCCGCAATGGCGGTGAACCTGTCGAGGCCGTCTTCAGTCTCCACTTCAACGACAGAACCTGTAGCGCGCATCATCGTACGCGCTGTTTCTTTTACATTGTCCGATGTCTTGTCATTGAAGAGCAGACCACTCACGCCCTTGCCGACGCTTGCAGGCATATTCGGCATCACGCGGACCACGGAACGCGACCCCACGATCGACTCCAGACGCTGGCAGGAAACACCTGCTGCGATGGAAAGCGCCGGCGCATCCGGCGTTACAAACTTCAGATAGTCCGGGATAACGTCAGCGATCATTTGTGGTTTCACTGCGATGATCAGGAGGTCAAACGGCTCGCCCTGAATATCATCCGCTGACTTGAACATTTTCACACGCGAGTCCGGAAAGGTCGCCATTGGGTCGACCGCCGAGAACGACATGCCAGGCACATCGACCCACCGGGACAGCAGCGAAGCGCCCATATTTCCACAACCGATCATTAAAGCGTGCATAAGTCCTCCTGGAATCAATGCCACGCACATAAGCTGATCTTACTTTGAATTCAAATTTTCTGCTGTGGTTTCTCTCTGCAGCAACGGCGTATCACGCCCTGACATAGCCAATAGTTTGTTAATTTTGTAGGTTTTGGGAAGATTACTGCATCCACAGCGCAACAGACTGTTACTTTGTGCTCTAATCGTGTTGCGATCTTCAGCAACGCAGCCTAGGTGCTAGCCCGTGGAACAAGGGAGCCCTGCGTGCCAAAATCGAAGCGTATTGTCATCAAGATCGGATCCAGCCTGCTGGCGAACGAAGAACTGCTCACACCGCGCTGGGCCTTCATTCAGCAACTGCTGAGCGACGTGAAGACGCTCCGGGATCAGGGATATGAAGTTCTGATCTGCTCATCGGGGGCTGTCGCATTGGGACTCAGCACAATTGGCGAGTCTCCTGAAACCGCCGGCCTCAGAGACAAGCAGGCTGCAGCCGCGTGCGGAATGCCCATCCTGCTGAATGCCTACAAGCAGGTCGCGCACGAATACAGTTTCGACATTGCTCAGGTGCTTGTCACCCTGAAGGACCTGGAAGACCGCCGCCGGTTTCTGAACACGAAGAATACAGTACACAGACTGATCCGAGCCGGCATTACGCCGATTGTGAACGAGAACGACTCCATCACGACGGAAGAAATCCGGGTCGGCGACAATGACCGCCTTGCGGCGAAGGTCGCCCAAATGGTTCAGGCAGAAACGCTGATCATCCTGACCAGTGTTGACGGCCTCTACGATCGAAACCCAGATGAGCCGGGCGCGCAGTTGGTCGAAATTGTCAACGATGTGAACGAGTTTCTGGAAGTGACGAAAAGCGTCAGCAGTCTGGGCACCGGCGGGATGCTCACCAAAATGCAGGCTGCCAATATGGCGCAGAACTCGGGCTGCACAACATTGATCGGCAATGGCGAGGCGGAAAACCCAGTCACTTCCCTTCTCGATGGTTCGCGCAAGCACACGCGGTGTGTCGCGCATGACAAGCCGGCAACAGACTGGACGGCATGGTTGACCGACCGCCTGCAGATGGCCGGCAGCATCGTGGTCCCGGCAGAAGCGGCAGAAGCCCTGTGCAGCGGAGAACGCGGCCTGCTGCGGCAGGACATACAATCGATCCAGGGCACATTCGTGCGGGGGGACGTTCTGCACATTTATGACGAAGAAGGAAATGAGCGGGCTCGCGGCCTCGCCAACTTCACCGCGGAAGAGACGATTATTCTGGCGAGGAACAAGGAAATTCCAGCCAAGCAACTATTAGGCTTTCAGACAAATGCGACCATCGTCAGCCGCGACAATATCGTGGTTCTGGATGGCCGGCACATCCAATGGGATACGCCGCCTGAAGACGAACTGGAGCAGATACAGGACACCTAGTTCTCTGTCTCGCTGAGGTCACCGACCTCAAGTATTGGCGCGACATCCAGATTGTCGGCGTCCATCATGAACGCAACTTTCTGCATGCTGGAGACCAGCATGGATTTCTCCCAGTCCGGAAGGTGATCGAATGCCGACTGGAATCCCTCCTGAAGCAGTTCCGGCGCTCCGACGAGGCGCTGCGCGCCCTTGTCCGTGATGACGACCTCAAGGCTGCGGCGATCGTGTTCGTTCCTTTCACGCACAACGAGACCTGCGCGTACAAGCCGGTCAACAATTGAGGTAATAGTGGCTTGCGAAAGGTGAACCTGGCGCGCAATGTCGCTGGGTTTCGCGCGCTCGGCAGCCGCTACGCTCTGCAGCACAAGAAGCTGAGGCGCGGTCAGCCCCGTATCCTTCGACAGCTTTTTGGAGTGCATATCTATCGCGCGAGTAATGCGCCTCAGCGCGATGAGTAGGTCGTGGTACTGGCTCATGCGCAAATGGAATACCCTGCCGATTGGCCTTGTCCAGATAACGAACCGTATTCAGAGCTGCAATCTGCAGTCGGGAAGCTCATGCACCGCTGAACTGACAAACAACGCAGCACCTGTTTGTGCGTTCGGTCAAACTGACGGTTAACACGGCCTTGAAAGACAGCTTCCCGGCATGACTCTTGCAAAATCTTAGTAATTGAACCAGCAAATAGGGTGAACGGCGGGCGGCGCTCCACTCAGCGGAGACATCGCAAGGGCCGACGGGGTATATTATGGCGAATTCTGACCGCTCCCCCATGGACGGCGATCAGCGAAGCGCGGGGTCTGATGTGTTGATCGGCGAATTGGCTGACAACGGCGCAATGCCCGTTCTGGTCGTAGATCTGGATGGCACACTTATCCGCACTGACATGCTGGCCGAATCCTTCTGGGCGGCATGCTCTTCCGATGTCCTGACCCCTCTCAAGTTGATACCGAAAGCCTTTGAGGGCCGCGCGGCACTCAAGCGCGACCTGTCGGCAAAAGCCCGGTTTGATCCGGTCACCCTCCCCTACAACCAGGCCGTCATCGACTATATTCTTGCGTGGAAGAAACGTGGTGGCCGCACCGCGCTTGTTTCCGCCTCAGATGAGAACATCGTCCGCGCCATCGGTGAACATCTGGGAATATTCGACGAAATCCATGGCTCGGACGGCAAGTTGAATCTGAAGGGCAGCCGGAAAGCACAATTCCTGACTGAGCGGTTCGGCGAAGCTGGCTATGCCTATATGGGCGACAGCAGAGCGGACATTCCGGTTTGGAAATCGGCTGCCAAGGCAATCACCGTAAATGCCGGCGGCTCTTTGCGGAGCGCCGCTGAAGCGGCCTGCCAACAGGCCGACCATATTGCCACGAACTCCAAATCTCTCCGTCCAATTCTGAAAGCGATCAGGCCACATCAATGGCTGAAGAACATGCTGGTCTTCATTCCGATGATCGCGGGTCACAGGATCGATGCCACGACTCTTCTCCAGAGCAGCCTGGCTTTCGTTTGTTTCAGCCTGATCGCCTCGAGCGTCTATCTGCTGAATGACCTGCTGGACCTGTCGGCAGACCGGGCACACCCGCGCAAGCATCGCCGTCCGCTCGCCTCAGGTGACCTGCCGCTGATCCATGGCACGCTGCTCGCGCCGGTTCTCCTCATGGCCGGCATTGGTCTCGGCACCATCCTTGGACCTGCTTTCCTCGTGGTCATGGCAGGGTATTACACCGTCACCATGGCCTATTCCTTCTTCCTGAAGCGCAGAGTGCTGATTGACATTGTCACGCTTGCCGGCCTGTACACGATCCGCATCCTGGCAGGATCTGCCGCTACGGGGATCGTCCTCTCTTTCTGGCTTCTGGCATTCTCCGTGTTCCTCTTCTTCGCTCTGGCTTCGGTCAAGCGGCAGGCGGAACTGGTCGACAGCGCAAGCCGGGAAGTGCTCAAGCCATCCGGCAGAGGTTATATCATCGACGACCTGCCGGTTGTTTCCCAAATGGCGACGAGCTCGGGTTTCGTTTCCGTCCTGGTTCTTGCGCTTTACCTGAATTCACCTGCGGTCAGTGCACTTTACAGCCAACCGGCAGCGCTTTGGGGCCTGTGCCTGATCCTGCTCTTCTGGATCAATCGCATGGTCATGGTCGCCCATAGAGGCGGCATGCACGACGACCCGATTGTGTTTGCCGTCAAGGACCGCACCAGCCTGGTTTGCGGCGCACTGGGCGTCGCTTGCGCGGCAGCCGGGGTGCTCCTGTGACGGTCCGCGAACTTGTCTTCCGATACACAGCGTTTGCCGCGATTGCGACGCTGGTGAACCTGGGAACTCAACGTCTGGTCCTGGCCTTTGGAACCGACGCACTATTCTATGCCGCGGCAGTCGCCGCCGGTACATTGACCGGACTGGTGGTCAAATACATTCTCGATAAACGCTGGATCTTCGGCGACATGCAAACCGGGTTTAAAGCCCACGGCCGGAAATTCACTCTGTATACGGTCATGGGTGTTTTCACGACAGCCATATTCTGGTCGTCTGAAACGGCCTTCTGGTTCATCTGGAAAACAGACCTCATGCGCGAAGTCGGCGCCATCGCCGGCCTGGCCGTTGGATATTTTGTCAAATACCAGCTCGACCGGCGCTTTGTTTTCTCATCCGCTCAACTGGCCACCGACGGATCGGACTCATGAAATTATCCGGTTGGGGGCGGTATCCGACAGTCGAATGCGAGACCGGTTCGCCGCGAAGTGAAGCAGACCTGGCAGAGCTTGTCCGGTCAGGCCCAGTGATTGCCCGGGGAAATGGCCGCTCCTACGGCGACAGTTCCCTGAACAGTCACATGACCATCGACATGCGCCGCATGAGCCGGATGTTGTCCTTCGATGAGGCAAACGGCCAACTGACCGCCGAAGCTGGCGTACTCCTTGCCGACATCATCTCAACCTTCCTGCCACGCGGCTGGTTCCCGGCCGTTACGCCCGGCACGAAATTCGTCACTGTCGGCGGCATAATCGCCGCAGACGTGCACGGCAAGAACCACCATAAAGACGGCGCATTCAGCTCTTTCCTGGACTGGGTCGATATTCTGGGCTCCGACGGGAATATCCGGCGCTGTTCAAGAGAAGAGAGCCCGGATTGGTTTGAGTGGACGATTGGCGGTATGGGCCTCACCGGCATCATCGTCAGGGCGGCCTTTCGTCTCCGCCCCGTTGAGTCCGGCTGGATCCGCCAGACGACCATCCCGGCGGAAAACCTCTCCGCTGCCATCGATATTTTCGAACAATCAGCAGACGCCACCTATTCGGTCGCCTGGATTGATTGCCTGAGCACCGGCGCTTCGCTCGGCCGCTCCCTCGTTTATCTTGGTGAGCACGCCACCCATGCAGATCTTCCGCGGAAGCAGCTGCAAGCCCCGTTTCAGACGCCCAGAAAACGGAAGCTGACCGTTCCGCTGGATGCGCCCGGTTTCGCCCTGAACCGATGGACCGTGAAAGCCTTCAACGAAGTCTACTATCGCGCAGGCCGCGCCAAGACCGGTACCCAGCTTGTGGATTGGGACACCTATTTCTATCCGCTGGACGCCATTCTCAAGTGGAACCGCATCTATGGACGTAAAGGGTTCGCACAGTTCCAATGCGTCATCCCGCTGGAGCAGTCCAAAGAGGGCATGCAGGCGCTACTTGAAGCCATCAGCGCGGCAGGCCAGGGATCCTTTCTGTCGGTGCTGAAGCGCTTCGGTGCACAGGAGAGCCGTTTCTCCTTCCCGATGGAAGGTTATACTCTGGCGCTCGATTTCCCGGTCAATCGCCGAAGCCTCGACCTCATGAACCGGCTGGATGAGATCACCATCGCTCATGGCGGTCGCTTCTACCTGGCCAAGGACTCCCGCCTGAAAGCAGAAACCCTGGCGAAATCCGACGAGCGCGTGAGCGATTTCAGGGAAATGCGGAAATCTACCTCTGCGGCGGAAACCTTTTCCTCAGCCCAATCGGATAGGCTTGTCCTGTGATGACAGATACTTCCAGACAAAAAACCGTGCTCGTGCTTGGCGGGCGCTCCGATATCGGACGCGCAATCGCGCATGGCTTCGCGGCGGACGGTTATGCCGTGGCCCTTGCAGCCCGCAATGCGGCAAGCCTCGAGACCGACAAGTCAGACATTTCATTGCGGCACGGCGTTCCCGTCAGCCTGCATGAGTTCGATGTGCTGGATACCGGCAAGATGGAGCCATTCATCGACAGTCTGGACGGGCTGCCGGATGTCGTGGTGAGCGTTGTCGGACTGATGGGCGAGCAGGAAGAAAACGAAAAAGACACAGGCCTTGCGGCCCGCGTCATGCGCAGCAATTACGAAGGCCCGGCCCTCATCCTGGGGCTTTTCGCGAACCGTTTCGAAGAGCGCGGTTCAGGCACCCTGGTCGGTGTCAGCTCTGTCGCGGGCGATCGCGGCCGTGCCACCAATTATATCTATGGGTCCGCCAAAGCCGGCTTCACCGCTTTCCTTTCAGGCCTGCGAAACCGGCTGGCCAAAAAGGGCGTTCACGTTGTGACGGTGAAACCCGGTTTCGTGCGGACACAGATGACTGAAGGCATGAAATTGCCCGCTCCCATCACGGCCGATCCGGAGGAAGTCGCAGCCGCAACCGTCAAAGCCGTCCGGAAACACAAGAACACCGTCTATACAAAGCCCGTCTGGGCATTGATCATGCTGATCATCACGCACATTCCGGAAATGATCTTCAAGAAGATGAGCATCTGACGCAATGCGGAGCCTTAGCAGACAACACAGCTTCTGGCTTGCGGGTGGACTGGCATTTTATCTCGTCTTCCTCGTCCGCGGAGAGCGGCACCTGTTCCAGTGGTTCGGTCCGCACGAATACTGGGCGACGCACTGGGCGCGGGACTATTCCGGCGGCTTCGCCCGGCGGGGCCTGCTGGGTGAAATTATTTCCTTCGTCGGAGCAGACAATACCAGCTACGCCTTGATCACCTTCGCCAGCTGGATCGTGGCCCTCGGCCTTGCAGCTGTCGCGATTGATGCGATGTGGCGCCTGACACGCAAGATGGGACAGTGGGACGCCATTCTGCTCTCCATGGCCGTTTTTGTGTCCCCGGCCACATTCGGCATCCTGCTCGAAACGCTGGGTGACCCGCTTCAGCTGATCCTGCTGATCTATATTCTCACGGCCCGCTTCGTTCTGCCTGGCCGGAACCTGCTGATCATTGCGCCGGTCTTTGCCCTGCTTGGACTTTTCATGTCTCTGACGCACGAGGCGAGCGTGTTCTTCGTCCTGCCGGCCCTCGGTATTCAGGCCCTTGTCCTGCGCCGGGATCTGGTATCATGGACGGCCTTCGGAGCCTGTCTTACGACGAGCGCGATCGTTGTCGCCATCCTCATGCTCACCAACATGGCTGAGGCGCCGGCGTCCAACCCCGTCCTGCATCTTGGCGGCGCCGGGTTCGCGTATGAGGGGAAGTTTGACAGTTTCGATAACTTGTTGGGCGAGGAGCTGACACGCATGTTCGGAAGCGGCTTTTATGGCCTCTACGAAACCGCGGCGCGCGTCGGCGGCGCCATGATGGTGCCAGTCTTCCTCGGGCTCATGTTCATCGCCTCGCGCTACGGCGCAAACATCCCTCCGACGCCCATTCAGGCGCGGGCAGCGATCTCCTTCGCCTTGGTCATGCTGGCGGTCTTCCCGCTCATGCTGATCGCACACGATTGGGCCCGCTTCTTTGCCTACATCCTACTCGTCTACCTTGCGACCATGGCGGACACCACGCCGGACGACGATGAGAGCAAACCCATGCCCGGCTCGGCCGGCTTTGTGGCTGGCGGTATTCTGCTTGCGGGACTGACCACGACCGACAAGCTGGACCAGTACAGGATGGACGGCTTGTGGTGGCAGCCCCGCCTCATGCTGACCTGCCTTGTCGTGTTCGCCCTCACCGCTTTGTTCGTGATGCTTTCCCGTAACGACAGAGCTTGCCGGCCCATGTCAGAACGCGAAGACTGACCCGCTCGCACAGGCCAATGGACCGGCAAAAAGACAAAAATCCTCCACCGGGTTGAGAAAGGCCTGTTGCTGCCTTCTATCGGCGTGTAACTTGCATCCTCAGCAAGCAAGAACTCTTGCAGGGGACGTTGAAATGAAGACCAGGCTCGAAAGCCAGAACTTTCTGACGCTGGATGGCGGGCGCGGTGTGGGCGCCATACTTGTGGTGCTGGGGCACAGCGCCATGTTCTGGCCCGGCTTTCCGACACTTCCCCTGGTCCCGCTGGTCGACATCTTTTTCATTCTCAGCGGCTTTGTTCTCGCCTTCGCCTATGAGCCGCGCTTCGACCGCGGCATGACCCCCTGGCAGTTCATGCTCGCCAGGGTAGTCCGGCTCTATCCGCTCTACATCCTCGGCATCGCGATGGGGACGCTGGTCCACCTCTACGCCTATTATGGCGATGGTCCGGACTCTTCTCTCGGCGACCTGCTTTTCAACGCGGCGCCGGCATTCCTCATGGTTCCCTGGATGGATCCGAGATCCGAATACATTTACGCCGCCAACGTTCCTGCCTGGACCCTGTTCTTCGAACTTGTCATCAACCTCTTCTACATCCTGATCTATCCGCTTATCCGCCGGACGAGCGGACTGCTGGTCGTCGTGGTTCTCAGCATCGCCCTGTTCCTGGCAATGGCCGTCCACTATGACACGACCGATCTCGGCTCCCGCTGGACGGAATTCTGGGGTGGTTTCGGCCGCGTCGGCTGTACCTTCTTCACCGGTGTCCTGATCTATCGCCTGATGGGCAAGCCGAAGGAAACGTCGTCATGGCGAAGCCTGATCTCCGTTCCGTTCATTATGCTGCTCCTGCTCTACAGCTTTAACGCGCCGGAACCGTGGGTTCTGGTCCGCGACATCATCCTGGTCACCCTGGTCGGACCGACCATACTTTGGCTGTTCCTGATCGTGCAGCCACCGCGCTGGCTACAGTCAACCTTCGCGGCCCTCGGAGGGATGTCCTACGCCCTCTACATCCTGCACTTCCCGATCTATGAAGTCGTCAAGCGGGTTGCATGGAAGTATCCGGTCATTCTGGAAACGCCGGCACTCGGCAGCTTCATTGTCCTTGGCATTTCGATGGCCGTCTCCTACGCAGCCTGGCAATGGTACGATGAGCCCGTCCGCGCCGCGATCAACAAATGGCTGAAGGCCCGCCGTAAACGGGCCGAGGCCAATGCGCCCGCACCAGCGGACAATGTGGCGGCGTCCCGGTCCCGCTAAGCCCTCTACGCGAGCAGCTGATCGAACATAGACAGCCTGACCCGGCATTGCTTTAACCAGACATCAGGTCATCCGATTGTCCTCGCTGGCCTTGGTTTTTGGCAAAGCCGGGCAAAGCGCGAATGCGCCATGGCACCCGGTGGCCCAGGAGAATGCCGGGATGAAATACCTCAAGCCCTTTCTGATTTCCGTGTCGGCGCTGGCGCTGCTCACCGGCTGCGGCGGCGGGGGCGGAAGTGGCTCATCGACCGGCGCGCCGGTGTCTCCGCCACCACCATCTCCCCCGCCTCCACCACCGCCGCCCCCCCC
>MDTG01366202.1_pt1 | contig 60010 bp, 63 predicted proteins | sample 811421 | NCBI WGS metagenome assembly MDTG01 (sample SAMN05326645, study PRJNA326480) | marine metagenome | isolation source: seawater | place: Pacific Ocean: South East | collected 2011
GCTAATATACATTTAGCTCTCTGCGTTCGCTGAATGCCGCTAATATACATTTAGCTCTCTGCGTTCGCTGAATGCCGCTAATATACATTTAGCTCTCTGCGTTCGCTGAATGCTTCGTTGCACGAAGCATTTCACGTTTGCCAGGAGGACCAGGAAGGCGTTCAACCGTAAAACCAACTGCTTGCATAGCGCGTCTCACACTGCCTTTTGCAGAATAAGTCACCAAAACACCATTATCTTTTAAGGCTTTATACATAATAGAAAAGATGTCTTCTGTCCAAAGTTCTGGTTGTACACGTGCGCCAAAAGCATCAAAATAAATGATATCAAACTTATTCTCGTCAGTGATGTCTTTGAAGAATTTTTCTTGTTTTTCTAGGGTAAAGCTTGGACTAATCTTTTGTGCTTCTTCCCAAGGAATGCTATGTATTTTATTAAACTCAGCATTATTATTTTCTGAAATTAATTCAACATAATTTAGTTGTGCGATTTCTTCAGACTTTACAGGATAAGCTTCTACACCAACATAATTTATGGGTTGTTGAAGTTCTTCAGCCTTTAAATAAGTGAGAAAAGCATTGAGTCCAGTACCGAAACCTATTTCGAGGATGCTTATTGAATTAGATCCTGAAACGAGTTCAGGATGACCAGATTGATAATAAAAAAGCAAACCATGTTTTATAAAAACATGATTTGCTTCTTGTATGGCACCATGAATGGAATGGTATTGCTCATTCCAATCTTCTATCTGAATGGTTTTAGAACCATCTGATGTGGTGATTATTTTTCGCTTCAATTACTGAATTAAAAGTTTTTTAATTTTTGGAATTGGCCCTGTACATTCTGTTTTATGACAAGCCAAACAGTTGTTGATTGTAGCATTGTAGCGCTCCTTTAATTCTACATTAGACAATGTATCTACAACCGATTGCTGAGACTCAATAAATACGTTTACAAAGCTATTCCAAACTGGTGTTCTGGCATGACCATTACTCATTTCTGCAGAATGCAACTTCATAAGATCTAATGGCATAGATGCAGGAATTTCACCGTTAATTATCTGCTGTTTTATTTGCATATTATATGCATACATCCCGTTCATGAAATTAGCCATTTCAGAAGGTTTGTGCATTATTAATTCTGGCTTTTCCTTTTTTTCTTCTGTAGGCTTTGCCTCAGTTTCATTTTTGCAATTAAAACATAATAACAATAATGTTAAAAGAGCAAAAATCTTATTGTTTAAGGAGTACGCCATCTGCTAAGAACTTGTATTCGAATTTTGGCTCTGTAATCGCTGCGATTTCTTCTTCTGATTTACCAGCATCTTCTGCGTAGTGTCTTAATTCGTCTACCGAAGTTTCTTCTACAAAAGCTTTACCATTAACAACTACTTCACCTTCAGCATTAAGAGGCATAAAAAACCCATAATCTTTAAAACGTACCATAACTTCCTTATCGTTGCCCATATCTAAGGTCATCCAACATCCTTTTTTAGAACATACTTCATTAATCTTTCCTGTCATTTTAGCATTGATAGTATCACCTGCTTTTAATCCTTTGTATTGTTCCATCATATTAACAGAAGATAATGCATCAGCATCGTTAATTTCCATACCGAAAGATGCGTATGCTATCTCATCTTTAACCTCTTGTGTATTGTCTTCTTTTACTTCTTTTTCATTTTTGCAAGACACTATAGCTAAGCTCATTGCTAAAATTAAAACTATTTTTTTCATTGTTGATTTGTTTAGTATTGTTTATAATAGAACTACAATATTACGAATTTTAAGACAATATTACCTTTTATTAACCACATTGATTTTGTACTTTTGCACAAATTAAAAACACCTCTTTAATGGTAGAAACTAACCCTAACGAAATCGTTGTAGTAAAGTCGAAAAATTCAAAAATAAATAATGTTGATTTCGACAATTTAGTATTTGGTCGTGTTTTTACAGACCATATGTTTGTATGCGATTTTGAAGATGGCAAGTGGCAAACTCCAAAGATTATGCCTTACCAGCCAATGACTATAGAGCCTTCTGCTCGTGTTTTTCATTACGGACAAGCTGTTTTTGAAGGCATGAAGGCATACAAGGATGATGATGGTAAGATATTTTTGTTTAGACCAGAACAAAATTTTAATAGAATAAATAAGTCTGCTGCCAGACTTGCTATACCTGAATTTCCTGAAAACTATTTTTTTAAAGGTTTAGAGACCTTATTAAAAATGGAAAGTGACTGGATTAAACCTGGTCTTGGTAATTCATTGTACATACGTCCTTTTGTAATTGCTACAGAACCTGCAATATCGGCATCACCAGCAGCAAGCTATCGCTTTATGATTATATGTTCGCCTGCAAAGGCATACTATAATAAACCTGTACGTGTATTATTTGCTGAAAAATTTAGTCGCTCTGCAGATGGTGGAGTTGGGTTTGCAAAAGCAGCCGGAAATTATGCGGCTCAATTTTACCCAACTGGTTTAGCTCAGAAAAAAGGATTTGACCAGATAATCTGGACAGACGCTTCTACCCACAAGTATTTGGAAGAAGCTGGTACTATGAATATCTTTTTTAGAATAGGAGATAAACTTATTACTGCACCCACAAGCGATAGAATCTTAGATGGAGTTACACGAAAAAGTGTTATTCAACTTGCTGAAGATTTAGGTATTGAATGTGAAGTAAGACCTGTAAGCGTTAAAGAAATAAAAGACGCAGCTGCAAACGGAAGTTTAAAGGAAATTTTTGGAGCTGGAACTGCGGCAGTTATTAGTGCAGTTTCTGCATTTGAACATGCGGATGACGTTTTTGAAATTCCTCAGTTAGAGAATTCTTATGCTTCACTATTTAAAAAGACACTCACACATATTCAACATAATTTATCGGAAGATAAACACGGTTGGAGACATGAAGTTAAGTAATAAAAAAAAAGCAGCCAATTGGCTGCTTTTTTTATGATTCTAAAATCTCTTTGATATTTGGTTTGAAATAATTAGGGCCTTTAAGAACCTTACCATCTTCGCGGTAAATTGGTTCTCCATCTTCACCAAGTTTACTCATATTACTTCGCTGAATTTCTTCAAAAACCTCTTCAATTTTATATTGCAATCCATGCTCAATAATGGTACCACAAAGTATGTAAAGCATATCGCCTAAGGCATCTGCTACCTCTACCAAATCGTTATCGTTTGCAGCTTCTAGATATTCTTCGTTTTCTTCGCGCATAAGCTTGTAGCGCAACATATTTTTTTCTATTCCTAAATCGGCTTTTGGTGTCTCTCTGTGTCCTATTTTAAAAGCGGTATGAAATGCTTTTACAGCATTAATTTTATCTTGCATATTATGTTAAAAACTAAGGTTGATATTTTTACGTATATAAATTAGCGAAGATCAATAATATGATGATTTTGCCCTAATTTTAATTATTTTTGCATAAAAATACACTAATGTTTACTACTGGTCAACTGATTTTTGGGATATTGTTCTTTATAGCTTTTGTTATAGCTGTTGCATACCAATATCGTAAAGATTTAAAGATTCATAAAACCCATTACAAAGGAACTATATGGATTCTTATCGCTTTTATTGGGTTTATTGGTATGATTGCCGCTGTGAAATTTCTTTTGATGTAAAGTTTATATTCCAAAAATATATACAAACAAAAAAGCAGCCTGTTTTAGGCTGCTTTTTAAAATTATCTAAAAACGTTAGATTAATTCACCTCTGGTAAAAAACTATACGTTTTACTGTACTCTAACATTTGCTCTGAGAAACCTGCTGGCTGCGTTACTTTAATAGCTGTAATTTCACCGTTCTCATCTGTTTCAGGAACTAAAACAGGATTTACAAAACCACTGTAAGGCGCAGATGTAAATTGCTTGTTGCGTTCTAAGACCTCAGCATGAATATCTTGGTCTACCTTAACTCCATAACCTTCAACCAATGCTTCAACAGCTGCGTAATCACCCTCAGATTTAATACGCTGCGTTTCTCTTAATAATTGTCCGAAAAGCTCGTGTAGCTTATCGTAATCATTAATATTGAAATACGTTTTACCATCTCTGGTTACTTTTTCAATAACGTTATCTGCTTTTCCTTTTTCGAATACCCAAGCAGAAACCCACTGACGGTTTCTCATGTGAGCTTCTTCTACATCGTCACCTAAATTCAAACGGATTAATTGTGTCATTAAACCATTTCTGATGTAACCATCATAAGCTGCTTTTCCTACTTTTTGCCAATCTTCAACTAAACCTAATTCTTGTAATTTTGGATTGTATAAATAATATAAACCTACTAAATCTGCTCTACCTTCTTCTAAAGTAGATGCATAATTTTTCAACGTTTCTTTGGTCTCACCTACTCCAGGATTTAACTGACCAGAAGCATGGCCAATAACTTCGTGTAATGCTGTGTGAAGCTTATCTGCCAATTGTCCGTATTCTTCTTCTAATTGCAACTCTTCTTCATCATGAACGAATTCTTTCAATCTACCTGTACTACCTGCATTGTTATAAGCGTTAATAATATTTCCTAAGGAAACAGACTTACTACCTACTTCTTTTCTAATCCAGTTGGCATTTGGTAAATTCACACCAATTGGTGTACTTGGAGACGCATCTCCTGCTTCACCTGCAACGGTAACCACTTTGTAGGTTACACCAACTACATTCTTCTTCTTGTGCTCGTCCATTAATGGCGAATTATCTTCAAACCACTGTGCGTTATCAGATAAAACCTTCATCTTTTTAGACATGTCAAAGTCGTTAATTTGAACGATAGTTTCGTAAGAACCTCTGTAGCCTAATGGATCGTTATATACTTCTATAAAACTGTTAATGTAATCTACATTACCTTCAGTTGCTGCAGTCCACGCAACGTTATAATCGTCCCAAGTTTGTAAATCACCTGTTTTATAGTACTTTATTAATAAGCCAATAGCATCACCTTGTGCTTTATTTTCAGCAACACCTTGAGCTTTTTCTAACCATTTTACAATCTCATCTATTGCAGAACCGTAAAGTCCACCAGATTTATAAACACGTTCTTTTAATTCTCCATTTTCTTTTACAAGCTGAGAATTTAAACCGTATGATAATGGCTGCTCTGGATTTGGTGATTTTTTGTTTTTGTAAAAACCAATAACATCGTCATTAGTTACATCTGGACCGTAGAAATTAACCGCAGACAAAGCTACATTGTCAACACCTTTAGCCTGATTTACTTTTTTAGTGTCCTTATCATTAAAGATCACATCGAAAGCCTCACCTTTTAATTCTGTATTTGTTGCTGATAACAACGTATTCAAATAGTCTTTTGAAAATTCTGGTTTTAATTTATCATTAGAATAATGGTGGTGAATACCATTACTAAACCAAACTCTTTTTAAATATACTTCAAAAGCTTTCCAATCTTCAGAAGTTTTATCACCAGCATAGTTTGTGTAAATATTTTCTAAAGCTTTACGGATTTTAAGGTTGTGTCTGTAGTTTTGATCCCACATAATATCACGACCAGCTAAACCTGCTTGTGTAAGGTAATACACTAACTTTTGCTCTTTTAGGCTCAAATTTCCCCATCCCGGAATTTGATAACGCAAAACTTTAATATCGGCAAATTGCTCAACATTAAAATCAAATTTCTCAGCTACTTTTTCTGTAACAGCCTCCTTCACAGGCTCTTTGCTTTCTTCTTTACAAGACCAAGCAAAAACCATCATAAGACAGATTACAACTATTGATTTTAGTTTCATATATAAGTTAATTTTTTTGAATTCTCACAAATGTAACACTTATAAGACAAATTACTATCTTTGGATAACTACTAAATCATGCTAAAAATGAAGGCTCTTAAATATATTCTTCTGCTGTTGTTAATTCTCTTCATTGGATTATCAATTTTTATTGCAGTACAGCCAAATTCTTTTGAAGTTACCAGAACGCGAAACATAAAAGCACCTCAAGAAGTGCTGTATAATAAAATTATAGATTTTGAAACTTGGAAAGATTGGTCGTCTTGGATTGAAGCCGATCCTGAAATGATAATTACGATTCCTGAAAAACACGAAGGTGTTGGTGGTTCGTATTCTTGGGAAGACAAAGATGGTGTTGGCACAATGACGACGGTTGCTGCTAACCCTTACAACTCTATAACCCAAGAAATGCAGATTGCTGAGTTTCCTAAATCTGATGTATCATGGAAACTGGAAACTAAAGAAGATGGTTCTACAGATGTGACTTGGGATATTTCTGGAAAAAATTTACCATTTGGCTTTAAACTTGTCTCTACACTTATGGGAGGTATGGAAAAACTTATTGGTCCTCATTACGAACGAAGTTTAGAAAAACTAGATAGCATTACACAAGAAGACATGAAGCGTTTTGAAGTAACAATAGATGGCATTACCGAATATGGTGGTGGTTATTATTTGTACAAAACGACTAATGCTAATGCTCAGAATATAAGTGCTAAAATGGGTGAAAATTTTGGCGCTATCATGTTGTTTATGGGTAAAAATGGCATAAAACAATCTGGAATGCCGCTAACCGTTTATAACGATATGAGTTCTGCTGACGTTATTATGAGCAACGGAATTCCTGTTAATGAGAAAATAACACTGCCTGAAGGTTCTGATGTCTCTATTAATTTCATCCCTAATATCAAGGTTTTAAAAACCACCTTAAAAGGTAATTATACCAATCTTAGTAAAGCTTGGGAAGAAACTATGGCTTACTTAGTTAAAAACAATTTAGAGCAATCTGAAGAAAAGCCTTTTGAAATCTATACCACTGACCCAGGACATTATCCAAACCCTGCTGATTGGGTTACTGAAATCTACATTCCTATAAAATAGATGAAACAACTCATTCTCGTTTTTATTGGTGGTGGATTTGGAAGCGCTTTGCGATTCTTAATCGGTAAATGGCTTAATAGCAGTGAAACCGGAATTCCGTATGGCACCTTTGCTGCTAACATTTTAGGTAGTTTATTGATTGGGATTATACTCGGACTTGCTGCCAAAAATGACAGTCTTACGCAAAACCAAACTTTACTACTGGCTACAGGTTTTTGTGGTGGCTTTACCACGTTTTCAACCTTTGCTTATGAGAATCATGTGTTTTTAAAATCAGGAGATTTTATGAGTTTTGCGATTTATACTATTGCTAGTTTTATTGTTGGATTTTTAGCTGTGTTCTTAGGGATGTATTTGGTGAAGTAAAAGCCCATCTAAATCTTCCCAAAGGGAAGACTTTAAATACTGATTTAGAACATAGTTTACTTCTTAAATGCCTTTACTCCTGCTTCAACTTTTAGTGGCAAATAATTTTCTCTAGGCACAATTGGGCAAGAATACTTTTCGTTGTATGCGCAATACGGATTGTAAGCTTTATTAAAATCTATTTCTATAGTATTACCTTCTGGAATTCTGGCTTCAATATATCGTCCTCCTCCATAACTTTCTTCTCCATTTGTATCATCTAAAAACGGTAAGAACAAATAGTCTTCATAACCTTCGGTGGTCATTAAGTCTTTGCCTTGATACACATTAAGCTGAAAGTTTTGTCCTTTCAACTCAAACGTTAAAACACCAAAAACCCGTTCTTCAGACTCTCTGCTTGTGGTTGTTTTCATTTTGAACCATTCTGAGTCTGGTGTTTTCTTTAGAACTGCTTTTACCACATAAGTAGAATCAAACTTGAAGAAATCTAAACCTTTAAATTTTTTTAAATCCTTTTTCTTTAATGGTGATTTACTGGCATCCTTAAATTCTGCATTCATCTCTTTTTGCCATTCGGTTTCGCCATTTAATGTTTGTTTGTCTTGAGCGCAAGCTACTGTGCACACCATTAAAAAAATTAAAAAGAAGTTCTTCATCATTAAATATTTAAAGTTCAAAAATACAACTTATCAAATTTTATTGTAGTTTTGATTCAAGTTATTAGAAAATAATATGTTAACAGTCTATAGATATACAAAACAAACCTGGACGATTTCTTCGGAAAACATTCGGACGTATTATCTATTGTAGCTATGCTTATATACTATTAAACAATATTTAAAAGTCCGACGATACCGTCGGACTTTTTATTTTTATAACAATCAATCAAAATGAAAACACTATTCAATAATTACTTTAAAACCTTTAAGGGTTTATCTAATGAAGTTTGGTGGCTTGCACTCATCACATTCATTAATCGTGCAGGCACAATGGTCATTCCATTTTTAACCTTGTACTTAGAGGAAGATAAAAGCTTATCCTTAGCGCAAATTAGTTGGGTAATGAGTGCCTTTGGTTTGGGTTCGGTTATTGGCACATGGATTGGTGGAAAGTTAACCGACTCTATTGGTTATTATAAAGTTATGGTAAGAAGCCTTTTTAGTACTGGTATCTTATTTATTGCGTTGCAGTTTTTAGACTCCTTTGCTAGTATCTGTTTAGGTATATTTTTGGTAATGTTAGTGGCAGACACCTTTAGACCTGCAATGTTTGTAGCCATGAGTGTTTACAGTAAACCTGAAAACAAAACACGTTCAGTAACATTAATTCGCCTTGCTATTAACTTAGGATTTTCAGCAGGTCCAGCTGTTGGAGGATTAATCATTGCCACAATGGGTTATGGCGGCTTGTTTTGGGTAGATGGTATTACTTGCATTTTAGCAACGCTATTGTTGGTTTTAGTTTTAAACCCTAGAAAAGCAAAACCAATAGACGAAACTAAAGTTGAAAATCCAGTATCAGTATACAGCGACAAACCGTTTTGGGTATTCTTTATTGCTATGGTAATATTTGGCGTTGTATTCTTGCAATATTTTTCAACCATGCCATTGTATTATAAAGAAATCCATTCTTTAACAGCATTTGAAATTGGGTTGCTTCTAGGCTTAAATGGCTTCTTTATATTTTTATTAGAAATGCCATTAATCCATTGGTTAGAACACCTAAAACGTTCAAAAATTGGATTAACTGTACTTGGACTATTACTAACAGCAATAAGCTTTTTAGTCATTAACCTAACATCATGGATTGGTATCTTAGTCATCGGTATTTTATTTATGACTATTGGAGAAATGATTGCTTTTCCATTTTCAAACGCATTTGCTATGGAACGTGCTAAAAAAGGAAAGCAAGGTGAATACCTATCTATGTATGTAATGTCTTTTTCAATTGCACATATTTTTGGACATAATATTGGTCTGAGACTAGTTGACAACTTAGGTTATGATAACACTTGGTTCATAATGCTTGGCCTTGGTTTTGTTGGTATTATTATGCTCTTATATTTAAAAAGAATGTTAATAAAAGAGCGCAGATTAAACTAAGATTACGAATTGAGTTACCTTTGTAAACCCTATGAATAAAACAAATTTAGACATCATAATCATTGGCGCAGGACCTATTGGAATTGCCTGCGCCTTAGAATGTAAAAAACATAACTGGAACTACGCTGTAATTGAAAAAGGTGCATTAACCAATTCGCTTTTTAATTATCCTTTGAATATGACTTTTTTTTCAACCTCAGAAAAATTGGAAATTGACGATATTCCTTTTATAAGCAATAATCCAAAACCAACTAGAAATGAAGCTTTAGAGTACTATCGAAGAGTGGCAACTTCAAACGAATTGCATATTAATTTATATGAAGAAGTAAAATCGATTTCTAAGAACGACTCTGATTTTGAAATTATAACAAGCAAAAACAATTTCAAAGCCAAAAAAGTCATTATAGCTACTGGGTTTTACGACATTCCTAATTTATTGAATGTTCCAGGCGAAGATTTACCAAAAGTGTTTCATTATTATAAAGAAGCACACCCTTTTACCTTACAAAATATTGCGGTTGTTGGTGCCAGTAATTCATCTGTAGATGCCGCTTTAGAAATATACCGCAAAGGTGGAAATGTTACAATGATTGTACGTGGCGAAAGTATTGGCGAACGTGTAAAATACTGGGTAAGACCAGATATTATTAATCGCATTGAAGAAGGCAGTATTAAAGCCTATTTTAATTCTGAAATTACCAAAATTGAAGAACATCAGATTACTGTTGAAACACCTGAAGGCGAAGTCACTTTGCCTAACGATTATGTTGTAGCTTTAACAGGCTATCAACCTAATTTTGAATTTTTAGCTAAAGCAGGAATTGAATTTTCAAAGGACGAAAAGCATATTCCTGTTTATAATGATAAAACCATGGAATCAAACATTGAAGGTTTGTATCTCGCTGGTGTGATTTGTGGCGGCATGGAAACACACAAATGGTTTATTGAAAACTCTCGCATTCACGCAAAACGGATTGCTGAGCATATTGAATTAAATAAAGACCTATGAAAGAAGATTGGGAAAAACTGCCATTATTTCATAAAGCACAGGATATCTTAACTCTTGTCGAGCATTTGGTTAAAGCTGTAGAACAAACTGATATTGAATTTGAAGAGGAAATCCAAGTTGAAATGTTACAACACCATCTAGAATATCTTAAAAAAAATGCAATGACTATTCCTGCTAAAATTGCTGGTGTAGCAAGTGAAGACACACCTTACGATTTAAGGATGGAAAACGCTGCAATAATCAGAAAAGCTGCAAGAGAGCTAATTACTGATGCAAGAGGTTTACAAATGCATGGGTACAAAGATGAAGAGTATCTCGATTTATTATGGAATGAAGTGGAAGAATTTAGAATACTTTTTGCAGAATGGGTTAAATCTTTTGATCAATGGAATTACATCATAGATAGATGGGGACTTTTTAATCCTCCAGGAGTAAATTATGATGACCAAGATCCTGATGACGACCTCCCTTTTAATCCAGAAGATTTTTTTGATAAAGACTAAATCTACTTCAAAGGCTTAATCTCACTATATTTTATAACATGAGATAGCACAATCTGTGTTTTAGTTTCTCCATAAGTAATTAATTGGTCAATAAATGTTTCTAGATGTTTTTGATTTTTTAAAACCACTTCCATCACAATATTTTCGTTTCCTGTAATTCGGTAGCAGTTAACAACTTCATCGTAAGTTTTGACTTTTTCCAGAAAGGGTTTTAGCATGCCCATAAAAGCTCTCAAAGTAATTAATGCCTTTAACTGATAGCCTGCTTCAAAAGGGGAAACAAAAGTGGTATAGCCCTGAATAATTTCGGCATCTTCCATCTTTTTAATACGCTCACTCACAGCTGGCGAGCTTATGCCAACACGCCTTCCAATCTCTGCATTAGACATACGTGCATCATGTTGCAGGCACTTTAAAATCTTCCAATTTAGCTTATCAATATTCATTTAAACAAATTATACCATAATAACATAAATATTAAAGCTAATATACAGTTTAACTTTAATATTTAAAGTAAAATTTCGTTTTTACTGAGTAATTTCGTAACAATTGCTATTGAAATTATGAGTTACCACCTACCATCACATTTGTCGGATTTGCCTGTGTATCAAAAGGCAATGGATATTATTATGCTTTCTCGAAGCATTTCTACATATTTAAATCACGATTTATCTTATTTAAATGAAGATGGTACAGAAGACAGTGACATCTATTTTTCTGGTGATATTGTTCAGCAGTCTTCTAATCTCGCACCCGAAATTATTAATGTAGAACGTGAGAATTGCAGAATAAAAAAGCACAAACATCTTGAAAGTTTAGAGCGTCTTACAAGTAAGCTTTATAGTAATTGCAGACGTTTAGAGCGTTCTAAAAGCAACGGTAAAGATTACTTACCACTTCTTCGAGGTGAAATTAGAACATTTAGAAAGTTGAAACGTAATTGGATGTTGACACTTTAATTACAAATTTTGCAATCCTTTTTATCTTTAATCTCGCCAACTAAATGACCTTCATCGTTCATTTGGTAGCCACAACAATCCATAAATCCTTGTGCAATTTGTTTTCTGGCGCGTTGTATTTGAGATTTAACTGTTGGTAAGGAAAGGTTTAAGCGCTCAGCGACTTCTTTTTGTTTTAAACCCATAATATCCGACAAGAAAATGGGCTCTCTATACTTTTTAGGTAAGTTTACAAGGATTCCTCTTAAGCAATCTTTTTCGGTATGCTCAAAGTTTAAAGTAGTGTCCTCGACTTCAAAATCATTCAGTTCTACTTTTACCTTTGAAGTTTTAAAATGGTCTAAAATGGTATATCTAGCCACAGAAAAAAGCCAAGGTTTTAGCTTGTCGTCATCTCGTAAAGTATGAAGTTTCGTATGCACCTTAATAAAGGTATCTTGCAGAATATCATCTGCAATATTAGCATCATTCGTTTTATTAATTATAAAACGTTTTATGTCTGATGAATAGGTATCCCAAGCTTCTTTAGTAGTCATAATCAAAATAAACTATTCACCTGAGTGAATTTACCGAATAAAGAATTCACTCAAAGTGACAATAAATTTAACAATTACAATTGGTACATGTGCAATTTTCGCAAGTACAATCTGTACATTTTCCATTGTTACAAGGTTCGCAATTGCATTGGCATGTTTTATCTGTTTTCATAACTTAAAGATTTAATGTTCGCCTAATAGACGATATAAGTTGAAAAAAGATGCAAAAAGAAAGAATTTTTATAAAAAAAACTACTTACATATTTCTACGATACTGACCACCAACTTCGAATAAAGCTGATGTGATCTGTCCTAAACTACACACTTTACAAACATCCATTAAAGCTTCAAAAATATTTTGATTATTGATGGCTTTATTCTGTAAGTCTTTTAGTAATTCGGTTGTATCTATTGCTTTATGTAAATTTTGAAGCGTTTTAATCTGGTTTTCTTTTTCTTCTTCTGTTGCTCTAATCACTTCAGCAGGTTGCACTGTTGGCGAGCCTTTACTGCTTAAGAATGTGTTTACACCAATAATTGGGAATTCGCCATTATGCTTCAAGGTTTCGTAGTATAAACTTTCTTCCTGAATTTTTGAACGCTGGTACATCGTTTCCATAGCTCCAAGCACACCACCACGTTCTGTGATTCTGTCAAACTCAGTCAATACTGCTTCTTCTACTAAATCGGTTAGTTCTTCTATGATGAAAGAGCCTTGAATTGGGTTTTCATTCTTAGCTAAACCTAATTCTTTATTTATAATCAACTGAATTGCCATTGCACGACGTACGGATTCTTCCGTTGGTGTTGTAATGGCTTCATCATACGCATTAGTATGCAATGAATTACAGTTATCGTAAATCGCATAAAGTGCCTGAAGCGTGGTTCTAATATCATTGAAATCAATTTCCTGAGCGTGTAAACTACGACCAGATGTTTGAATATGATACTTCAACATTTGTGCTCTTGGATTGGCACCATATTTATGCTTTAAGGCTTTTGCCCAAATTTTACGTGCTACACGACCAATCACTGCATATTCTGGATCGATACCATTTGAGAAGAAGAATGATAAATTCGGACCAAATTTATTGATATCCATTCCGCGACTTAAGTAATATTCAACATACGTAAATCCGTTAGCCAACGTAAACGCTAACTGTGAAATTGGATTGGCGCCAGCTTCAGCAATATGATATCCCGAAATGGATACTGAATAGAAGTTACGCACATTGTTTTCAATAAAATATTCTTGCACATCACCCATTAAACGAAGTGCAAATTCTGTTGAAAAAATACAAGTATTCTGTGCCTGATCTTCTTTTAAAATATCTGCCTGAACTGTTCCTCTTACCTGAGCAATGGTCTTTGCTTTAATGTCTTCGTAAACGTCTTTTGGTAATACCTGATCACCTGTAACACCTAATAACATTAAACCTAAACCATCATTTCCTTCAGGAATTTCGGCATTGTATTTAGGACGTTCTTTGCCTTTATAAATAGCCTTTATCTTTTGCTCAACCTCATCTTCTAAGCCATTTTCTTTGATATAAATCTCGCATTGCTGATCTATGGCTGCATTCATAAAAAAGCCTAACAACATTGGCGCAGGACCGTTAATAGTCATACTTACCGATGTCATAGCATCAGCTAGATTAAATCCTGAATACAGTTTTTTAGCATCGTCTAAACAACATATACTTACACCTGCATTTCCAATTTTACCGTAAATATCTGGTCTGTAATCTGGATCATTTCCGTATAAAGTTACCGAATCGAAAGCTGTAGATAAACGCTTTGCTGGCATCCCTAAACTCACGTAATGAAAACGTCTGTTGGTACGCTCTGGTCCACCTTCACCAGCAAACATACGTGTTGGATCTTCACCTGTTCTTTTAAAAGGATATAATCCTGAAGCATACGGAAATTCTCCTGGTACATTTTCTTGTAGGCACCATCTTAAAATATCTCCCCAAGCTTGGTATTTTGGTAAAGCTACCTTCGGAATATCTGAATGCGATAATGACTTGGTATGCGTTTCTATCTTAATTTCTTTATCTCTTACTTTGAAGCTATAAATAGGGTCTTTATAGCGATTTACCTTATCATCCCAACCTGTGATGATTTCCCAATTGTAAGGATCTAAGTTTAGTTTTACGCGATCGAATTCTGCGATAAGCAACTTTAGAAACTCTTTGTTCTCGACTGCGCTCAAACTGACAGAGTTTTTGTCATTCAGAGCAACGCGAAGAATCTCATCTTGGTCTAAACCTTGTTTGCCTATAAAAGACCTTTCGACTGCGCTCAAGGTGACATTTCCTACCGAACAGATAGTTTTAAAAATTCCGTAAAGCTTTTGAGCTACCTCTACCTGAGCATCCGCTGTTTTGTCGTAGGCTCTGTTATTCTCAGCAATTTCTGATAAATAACGTGTGCGTGAAGGTGGAATGACGAAAATTTTCTCGCTCATTTCTTTAGAAATCTCAAACGTCGATTTTAAATCTGCTTCAGTTTTTTCAGCCACTTTATCCATTATCGCTTTGTAAAGCGTGTTCATTCCAGGGTCGTTAAACTGAGACGCTATAGTACCAAAAACAGGCATTGTATCAGGATCTTCGTGCCACAGATTATGGTTACGCATATATTGCTTTTTCACGTCGCGTAAAGCATCTAAAGCACCACGTTTATCGAATTTATTGATAGCAACTAAATCGGCAAAATCTAACATATCGATTTTTTCAAGCTGTGTCGCTGCACCAAATTCTGGTGTCATTACATAAAGTGACACATCGCTATGCTCTAATATTTCGGTATCTGATTGTCCGATACCTGACGTTTCTAAGATGATTAAATCGTATTCAGCCGCTTTTAAAACCTCAACGGCTTCGTTTACATATTTAGAAAGCGCTAGGTTAGATTGACGTGTTGCCAAACTACGCATGTACACTCGCGGTGAGTTGATGGCATTCATACGTATTCTATCTCCTAATAATGCTCCGCCTGTTTTACGTTTTGATGGATCTACAGAAATTAATCCAACTGTTTTCTCTGGAAAGTCGATTAGGAAGCGACGTACCAACTCATCTACTAACGACGATTTACCTGCGCCACCTGTACCTGTGATTCCGAGGACTGGTGTTTTTGAAGTTTTGTTCTTATTATGAATAGCTTCTAAAGCGTCTTTTGCTACTTCAGGGAAATTTTCGGCAGCAGAAATAACTCTTGCTATCGATTTTGGATTTTTATTACTGAGTTCTTTAACCTCACCATTTAAATGATCACCAATAGCATAATCAGATTTTTGAACCAAATCATTAATCATGCCTTGCAGGCCCATTTCTCTACCATCGTCTGGCGAATAGATTCTTGTAATTCCATAATGCATTAACTCTTTAATCTCTTCAGGAAGAATTACTCCACCACCACCACCAAAAATCTTGATGTGGTCTGCACCTTTTTCTTTCAACAAATCGTACATATATTTAAAGTACTCATTGTGTCCGCCTTGATAAGACGTCATTGCAATAGCATTGGCATCTTCTTGTATAGCTGTATTTACAACCTCTTCTACACTTCTGTCGTGCCCAAGGTGAATAACCTCTACTCCTGTAGATTGAATGATGCGACGCATAATATTTATGGCTGCATCGTGCCCATCAAAAAGAGATGCTGCAGTTACTATACGTACTTTATGTTTTGGTTTATATGGTGCGATTTGTTCCATTCGTAAAAATCTTGCTTAATTGAGGTGCAAATTTACTTAATTTATAAAAAATTCTGTGTTTAGTTATGAATTGTTTAAATGAAATAATTGCGCATGGTTAATATTCCATTTAAACTATCTTTGTGACAACAATAAATCCTGAATTATGATCAAGAGAGTCTTTATCCTATTTATAGCCTTCAATTTAACTGCTTGTGCAGAATTACAAAACGTCATTAATGAACTTCCACAAACAACTGGAATAAGTAATGAAGATATGGCTGCTGGTTTGCGCCAAGCCCTAGATTTAGGTATTGATAAACAAGTTACTAAGCTTACCCAAAAAGATGGTTTCTACAAAAATGAATTGGTTAAAATTCTTTTACCTGAAGAATTACAAAAAGTAGATGACGCTCTACGTAAAGTAGGATTAAGCAGTTTGGCTGATGAAGGTATAAAGGCGCTTAACAGAGCTGCCGAAGATGCTGTAAAAGAGGCTACACCCATCTTTGTTAATGCTGTAAAGGAAATTACTTTTAATGATGCAAAAAACATTTTACTCGGTAACGATGATGCCGCAACTCAATATTTAACGTCTAAAACTCAAACACAGCTTTACGATAAATTTAAACCAGTAATAAGTAATTCTTTTGGTAAGGTTGGTGCAGATCAAATTTGGAACAACCTTATTACCAAATACAACAACTTACCGCTTACCAGCAATGTAAATCCGGATTTAACAGATTATGTAACCACCGAAGCTTTAAAAGGTGTGTATACTATGATTGCTGTTGAGGAAAAAGAAATAAGAACTAAAGTTTCTTCTAGAACTACAGATTTGCTTAAGAAAGTATTTGCTCTACAAGATTGATATAATGTTTTTTAACATATTTTTTTATTAACAATACAAGTTTTATTCACTTAATTTTTAGTAAATTAGAAGTTCTAATCAACATTCTTTTACCGTGCATAATTCAGAAAAATTGCTCCGAAAGAGGTTTAAATTAAGACAAGAATACCTACGACTTATTGAGGATGCTTACAATCTGAGGCAAACTGACCATGCGCTTAGTGATTTTTCAGAGTTTAAAGCCACAAAAATTTTACATCAACTTAATAAACTTAAGTTTGTTATTGATGATGCTAAGTTAATTACCGAATAGTTAATTTTTGCGCTTATATAATCCGTCAAAGGCTACTGTAACATCTTTATCGTTTGTTATGGTTTCCCAAAGTTGTCTTACTGTTCCGTCCTCATTGTCTGTCCATGTTATGTGATGAAAAAAAGTTTTACCTTCAGAATTCTTCTCATCGTCTGTTCTTAAAATCATTTGATTACCAACTTTGTTTCCTTTTAAATGCAAACTCTGTCCTTGATTGTCAATCCAGATTTGCTCCCATTGTTTTGTTTTATTGTTGTAAAAATTATTACTAGTTCCTGTGTAACCAGGTGTAGTGCTTGTCCAGTTTTCTTGCAACACACAATCTCCTTGCATTTTTTTAATAGTATTTTCTCCTGCTTTAGTACCATCAGGATTGATAACTTCCCAAGTTCCTATCCAAAAATCGAATTCTGAATGTTCTTCAGAACAACATTTACAAGTAGAGTTTTGTGCAATTAAAGTTGAGTTAAATAAAACTAAAGTCAACAGTAGTGTAATGTTTTTCATTATTGATAGAGTTTGACCCTAAGTTATTAAACTACATTTAATTATATGCTAATATTAACATAACATATAAACCATAGATAGTCACCATCTTTGTACCGCAAAAGAGATTAAGTCTTAAAAGAGATTAGAACAAGTTAGTTAGATTAAAGTCGGTATTTTAGTTAGGTGCCGACTTTTTTTATTTAATAAAAAGACGTTTTAAAATACTTGTAAGATTTAAGTAGTCGACTACCATACCAAGAGAACATTTCGCCATCTACTATCATAGCTTTTTTATCTTGAAACTCATTTTTAAAATCTTCAACATCCTTGTATTTAAAGGGATAGGGCTCGCTAGACAGCAATATAAAATCTGCTTCTTTTAATTTTGGATGATCTAGATGTATTTCTGGATAACGCGCTTCGTTTTCAAAAACATTACTAAAACCAGCTTCGGTAATCATTGTATTTATAAATGTATTTGAAGCTGCAACCATCCAAGGATTCTTCCAAATAAAAAAAGCAGCTTTTGGTTTCTGCTTAAATGTTGTATTAGATTGAAAATCTTCTCTTTCTGTTTTAATCGCTTCTATTAACTCTGAAGCTTTGGAAGGGGTTTTGAAAATTGCACCATACATTTTGATGAGTTCCAAACAATCTTCAACAGTATTAACATCGCTAATATGAATTGGAGCTATAGACTCTAACGCTTTTACCATATCTTCTGTATTTTCCTCTTTATTACAAAGAATGATATCTGGTTGAAGCGCTTTTATTTTTTCAATATTAACTTGTTTGGTGCCACCGACAATGGTTTTGTTTTTTCGAAGCGAGGAAGGATGCACACAAAACTTTGTAATACCAATAAGTTCATTTTCTAGTCCTAAATCTACCAACAATTCGCTTTGAGATGGCACTAACGATACAATTCGTTTTGGAGATTTGTTAAGTTGAAGCTCTCTATTAAGTTGATCTAAGTATTTCATTAGAAGATGCTGAAACAAGTTCAGCATGACAAATTTTAATGTTCCAAAATTTCCTTCATCTGCAATTGCAATTCTTTAGCTTTTGCTGCCGCAGCCTGTGCAAAATCACCATTTTGAGATGCATAAATTATTCCTCTAGAAGAATTAATAAGTAAGCCTACATTATCAGTCATTCCGTATTTACAAACATCTTGAAGGTTTCCACCTTGTGCACCTACACCTGGCACTAGTAAAAAACTATCTGGAATTATTTGTCGTATATCTGCCAAATATTCTGCCTTTGTAGCACCAACTACATACATTAAATTTTCAGAGTTTTCCCAAGTCTTTGAAGTTTTTAATACTTGTTTATATAACTCAATTCCCTCAACCTGTTTGGTCTGAAAATCGAACGCACCTTTATTAGACGTCAACGCCAAAAGAATAGTATGCTTATCCTTAAATGCTAAAAATGGCTCTACAGAATCCTTGCCCATATATGGTGCTACTGTAACACTATCAAAACCTAGATCTTCAAAAAAAGCTTTAGCATACATTGTACTCGTATTGCCAATATCTCCACGTTTTGCATCTGCTATGGTGTAGATTTCTGGATAGTTTTTATTAAGATAGTTTATGGTTTTTTCTAAAGCCTTCCAGCCTTTAATTCCATATGCTTCGTAAAATGCTGTATTAGGTTTGTATGCCACACACAGCTGATGTGTTGCATCTATAATAGCTTTGTTAAATGCAAATATTGGGTCTTCTTCCTCTAAAAGGTGTTGAGGAATTTTATTTAAATCTACATCCAGTCCCACGCAAAGAAAGGATTGCTTTTTTTTAATTTGAGTGATTAGTTGTTGTGTTGTCATGTTATAAAAAAAGCCTCAAAAAAGAGGCCTAAAAATTTATATTGTTTCGTCGCTGGCTTTTAACAACTCAGTGTTTTCTGCAAGCATTAATTCGTCTATTATTTTTTGAATATCTCCGTCTATGATATTTGACAAATCGTAAAGTGTTAGACCAATTCTGTGATCTGTAACACGACCTTGTGGATAGTTGTATGTTCTAATTTTCTCACTTCTATCACCACGCTTTATTATACTTTTTCGTCTTTCTGAGTCGGCCTCTTGTTGCTTTTCTAACTCTCTTTCATAAAGACGCGAACGTAAAACCTTTAAGGCTTTTTCTAAGTTTTTGTGAGATGATTTCTGATCCTGACAACTTACAATCATACCTGTTGGCTCATGGTGTAGTTTAATTGCAGAATAGGTTGTGTTTACCGACTGACCACCAGGACCTGTAGAAGTTGTACGCTCTATTCGCACTTCTGTCATGTCTAACTCGTAATCAAACTCTTCAACTTCTGGAGAAACCATAACTGTCGTGGTACTTGTGTGTACACGACCTTGTGTTTCGGTTTGTGGCACACGTTGTACACGATGCACACCAGCTTCAAATTTTAACGTTCCGTATACGTCTTCGCCTGTAACTTCAAAAATAATTTCTTTAAAACCACCAGATGTTCCTTCGCTTGTACTTACTACGTCTACTTTCCAGCCTTTATCACTACAGTACTTTGAGTACATTCTATATAAATCACCTGCAAAAATACTAGCTTCGTCTCCACCTGCACCTGCTCTAATTTCTACAACTGCATTCTTATTATCGTCTGGATCTTTTGGTATCAATAAGAACTTGATTTCTTCTTCGATTTTTGGCAAATCTTCTTTAGCTTCATCTAACTGCATTTTTGCCATTTCTACCATTTCGTCATCAGAACCATCAGCTATAATCTCTTCTGCTTCAGAAATATTGTCTAATAATTCTTTATAAACTGCACCTTTATCAACTATTTTCTTTAAGTCTTTGTATTCTTTATTTAGTTGAATGTAGCGCTTCTGATCTGCAATAATATCTGGTTGTATAATGAGGTCGTTTACCTCATCGAATCGTTGTTTTACAATCTGTATTTTCTCTAACATCTCTCTTCAAAAAATTGGAAGTCAAAAGTACAATTTTTTATGTGATAATTGGGATTTAAGTATTCAGAAACTTTATACTGAGTTTACGAATTTGATTGGGTTTGTATTTTGTGTCTCTTCTAAAAAATAAATTTTAGTCTTTTAGCGTTGTAGGTAGTATGCGAAAGCAGTTTACCTCTATACTAAACTACTATAAGCCGCTTGCTCTATGGTCGTTTTTAGTGACCATTGCTATTACGGTGATTAATCCAGAACTAATTTTAGCGCTTTGCACTAAACTGTTCTTGGTCTTTTTGCTATGGATAATGATTAGTGACAGAAAACTAAGACAACGCTTAAATTTTTATAAAATAAGAGGTGTATCTAACCTTAAATTCTTCAGTATTATATTTTTGTTAGATAGCTTAATTACTTGTATTTTTCTATCACTTATAAAAGGGTTTATTTAATGAGAAATATCAGGGCTCTGAACTACCAGCAACTATACTATCTAAGTCTACAACTACTCCTACACCTAGCAACTGTTTCCATTGAATTTTTGGACCTTCTACCACAACCTCCTCATTAGTGATTTCGTTTGTTTCTACCTCAGCCTTTATATCATGATCGTATCTAAGGTGAGAGCCTAAGGTTGCTTGTACAAATTTGTTGACCTTCATATCTAGATTAACTTCCCAATCTACATCCACATTACCAAAGTTCACTAAGTAGTCCGTGTAAAGTCTTAAACGTGAGTTTAGTTTTATGTTTTCAAAAACTTCATCTTCAAATTGACCTGTAAAGAGCATACCAAATTCTTGACGAGTATTTTCACCTTTTTTTACAATATTCCCATCCATATCATAAATTGCTGGTTTAACACCAAAAGCACCTTGATTGGCTAATGCTTCATCTAATACAAATGTTGTTTTTAATGTTAATGGTGATGCGTATAATGAAAATCTTTCTATATGTCTACCATACTCCATACCTGCTCCTAAAAACACATAGCCTGGAGCCATAAATCTTGAAATGGGATTGTTATCATCTGGACTACTGTATCCATTAGCAAATTGGGTATTAAAACTAAACCTTGCAGAATAGAACCAGTTACTTTCGGGACTTTTCTCAATACCAAAATTAGAAATTACCTCAATAACATCTTCCGTTTTAAACAGTGATTGTTTTTCCTGCTTATTTAAACCGTAACGTAGGTTGAGAGAAGAGTTCCAAAAATAAGTTTCTTCTTTATATTTGGCTGATGCCTTTCCACTAAGTATTGCTGAAATTGAGTTTGTTCCACCAGCATTCCAATTGGAAAACGAAACCTGATTAAGATAAAAACCTACTTCATTTTTGGTGTTCCAACCTAAATTTAACTTCTCCTTTGGCTTTATTAAAAACAAAGAATCTGGCTGTGCAGAAATACTAATACTAAATAACAACGCAAAAACTAAAACACTCTTTTTTATACTCTGCATACTTAAAATGGTTTAATAAGTAAAAGTTCCGTATTCACTTTTTATAGTTAATTTTTTATCCTCTGAAGCTTCTACTCTACCAATAATCTGAGCATCTACATTAAATGATTTTGATATTGCAATTATGTCTTCAGCAATCTCTGGCTTAACATACAATTCCATGCGATGACCGCAATTAAAAACCTGATACATTTCTTTCCAATCTGTTTTAGATTGCTCTTGAATGAGTTTGAATAACGGTGGAATTTTGAACATATTATCTTTAATAATATGGAGCTTATCTACAAAGTGAAGTATTTTGGTTTGTGCACCACCACTACAATGCACCATCCCATGAACTTTATCGCTATTGTATTTATTAAGAATACTTTTAATTATAGGAGCATAAGTTCTGGTAGGTGACAGCACTAACTTACCTGCATCTATTGGAGAATTCTCTACTGCATCAGTTAGTTTGGTTTTACCTGAATATACCAAGTCTTCTGGTACTGAGGCGTCGAAACTTTCAGGATATTTTTTAGCTAAATATTTTGAAAACACATCGTGTCTTGCCGATGTTAGACCATTGCTTCCCATACCACCATTATATTCAGTCTCGTAAGTTGCTTGACCAAAAGATTCTAATCCTACGATAACATCACCTTCAGAAATATTTGCATTATCTATGACGTTAGAGCGTTTCATACGAGCTGTAACTGTTGAGTCTACAATGATAGTTCTTACCAAATCTCCAACATCTGCAGTTTCTCCACCTGTAGAATGAATAGTAACACCAAAACCCTTTAAATCTTCTATTAGTTCTTCCGTACCATTTATAATTGCTGAAATTACTTCACCTGGAATAAGGTTTTTATTTCTGCCTATAGTAGAAGATAACATTATATTATCTGTTGCGCCTACACATAGCAAATCGTCAATGTTCATTATTAAGGCATCTTGGGCAATACCTTTCCAAACAGATAAATCACTTGTTTCTTTCCAATACATATAAGCTAAAGACGACTTGGTACCTGCTCCATCTGCATGCATAATTAGGCAATACTCATCATCATTTGTAAGATAGTCTGGCACTATTTTACAAAAGGCCTTAGGAAAAAGCCCTTTGTCTATATTCTTTATAGCATTGTGTACATCTTCTTTTGAGGCAGAAACACCTCTTTGGGCATATCTTTTGCTTACAGAATTACTCATTGAAACTGGTAATGATTCTTAGTAGTGCAAAAGTAAGAATAGAAATTAATTATTTGATTAAATTAGAATTTATTACGGTTTCAATATCTTCTAATATTTGCTCTTTCCTTTTGTTACCACCAAAATAAATATTTACCCCCAACCCTACTCGCAAAAAAGATTCATCACTATCTGGCATTATTAAACCTTCTACCTCATTAGAAAGCACATAATTATAATCACCAAATAGCTTTAGCCCCAATCCTTCCATAATTATGTACTCTAAACCTAATCCAAATTGAACTTTAGTATGTGTTTCTTCAAAAGAACTTGATGCGTTATAACCATAACCACCGAAAACAAAAGGGGAAAGTTCAGTGTAAGGACTTACTAAATACTCAAGGTTGAGGTCGAAGGACATAAAACCTTTATTGATATTATTGCCAAGCGCGATGTTATATTTATTGAATGATAAATTAACATTAAGGTTACTTATTATGTGGTATTTGTAACCTAATCTAAAAAAAACATCAAGTTCAGAGTCAGCATAGTCTCCAAGAATCATTGTAGTACCCACAACAGCATCAGCAGCGTGTGTACCTCTCAATTCTAAAAAATCCAACTCTCTATAAAGTTCTTCGTTACTCTGCTCTATTTTTTCTTCTTGAGTATTCTCTTCTTGGGCAATTACAAAAAATAGATTTAAAAAAATAAAAATTATTGTTAGGAATTGATTTTTATTTACAACAATCATACAAGCTCTATTAGCAAATAAGCTTAAGTCATTTAAGTATCTGAGGCATCACAATATAGAGAAATATTTTTCAATTAATCAAAAAATCAAAGACCAACGGTATAAAAAAAAGGATAAAACCAATAATATGATTTTATCCTTTTATAATTTTTTTTGGCTTTATGCCTGATTAATATCTTAGTTTTTAAGATTCTGCCTGTAGCGTTGATTGTACATTGACAACCTCATCCTTTACAACATCTTTAATGTCATCAGAATTGTCTTGTGAGAGAATTAAGGTCGCACCCACTAGAATAGCTACACTTAATAGTAACTTCTTCATTTTTACAAATATTGATTAATAGCATTACAAACATACTAAATAATGCGTTTGTAAAAATGATGAAAACTAGTTTTTTTATAACAATCAATAGTGTTTTCGACAATGGGCAATTGTTATCGACAAACAACACGAATTCTGATTTTTCAACGAAATTTAATACGTATAACTACGTACAAAAACAGCTCAAAGTGTTGCTATAGACTCACTACTTAGTAAAAAGTAGTTCTCTATATTTTGTAAGTGGCCATAATTCGTCATCAATCATCAACTCTAGTTTGTCGCAATGATATCTTATATCATCAAAAAGCGGTTTTACTTTATTGCAATACCCTTTTGCTTTCTTTTCAATATTACTTTGAGAATTTAAACTTTTACGTTCTTCAACCATTTTAGTTACTAAAGAATTTATGGCTTCTATATGTTTTGAAATCTGTTCAATAATATTTAATTGTTCTTTTGCTAAATCTTTAAAGTGTTCACCGTAAATAGCCTTGAGTCCTTTCACATTTTCAATAAGAACATTTTGATATCTTACAGCTGTAGGTACTACATGATTACGAGCAATATCACCCATAACCCTACTCTCTATCTGAATATGAAGAATGTACTCTTCCATTTCTATTTCATAGCGAGCTTTAGCTTCCACTTCATTCATAACACCTAGGTTTTCAAAGAGCTCTATTGAGGATTTCGCCACCTTAACCTTAAGTGCGTCAGGAGTTGTTTTATTGTTACTTAAACCACGTTTTTTTGCTTCTTTCTCCCATGCTTCACTATAACCATTCCCTTCAAAAAGGATGGCTTTTGATGTTTTAATATACTCTCTTAATACATTAAAAATAGCATCATCTTTCTTCATTGATTTTTTATCAATCAACACATCAACTTCTTCTTTAAAATCCATTAATTGTTTAGCAACAATAGTATTTAAAACCGTCATCGGATTAGCACAATTTGCCTTAGAGCCAACTGCTCTAAACTCAAACTTATTTCCTGTAAAGGCAAAGGGTGAGGTTCTGTTTCTATCTGTATTATCCAATAGTATTTCTGGGATTTTACCAACAACATTCAATTTTAAATCTGTTTTTTCTTGAGGAGATAATTTTCCTTTTGTTACAGTTTCTAATTCTTCTAAAACCTTAGTTAACTGCGCACCAATAAATACTGAAATTATTGCAGGAGGTGCTTCGTTAGCTCCCAAACGATGGTCGTTACTAGCTGATGCAATGGCAGCTCTTAATAATTCTTCATGAGTTTGTACTGCTTTTATGGTATTAATAAAAAAGGTTAAGAATTGTAAATTGCTCATTGGTGTTTTACCAGGAGACAAAAGGTTTATTCCAGTATCTGTACTTAAACTCCAATTATTATGTTTACCAGAGCCATTAACACCTGCAAATGGTTTTTCGTGCATTAAAACGCTAAAATTATGACGTTTAGCAACCTTTTGCATTACATCCATTAATAATGAATTATGATCTACTGCGAGATTAGCCTCTTCAAAAATTGGAGCTAATTCAAATTGGTTTGGAGCTACTTCGTTGTGTCTTGTTTTAACAGGAATACCCAACAACATACACTCATTTTCTAAATCTCTCATGTAAGCCATAGCTCTAGACGGAATGGTTCCGAAGTAATGATCGTCTAGCTGTTGTCCTTTTGCAGGCGAATGTCCTAATAGAGTTCTTCCAGTTAACACAATATCTGGTCTAGATGTTGCCAAAGCATTATCAATTAAAAAGTATTCTTGCTCCCATCCTAAAGAAGCACTTACTTTCTTCACATTTTTATCAAAATATTTACAAACTGCTACAGCAGCTTTATCAACTGCATGAAGCGCTCTAAGTAAAGGAGTTTTATAGTCTAACGCTTCTCCTGTATAAGAGACAAAAACGGTCGGAATACACAATGTTGTACCATAAACAAAAGCTGGTGATGTTGGGTCCCATGCTGTGTAACCTCTGGCTTCAAAGGTATTTCTTATACCTCCATTTGGAAAACTAGATGCATCTGGCTCTTGTTGCACCAACTGACTACCACCAAACTTTTCGATAGCAATACCATCTCCAATCGTTTCAAAAAAAGCATCATGTTTTTCTGCGGTAGCTCCAGTTAATGGCTGAAACCAATGTGTATAATGTGTAGCCCCTTTAGAAATAGCCCATTCTTTCATTGCTGTAGAAATATGGTCTGCTAAAACACGGTCTATTTTAGTACCCTTAGTTATAGCTTCCAGAATACTAGACAGAGCTTCTTTGGTTAAATACTGACGCATTGCATTTTCATTAAAAACATTAGCACCAAATACTTCTGAGCGTCGTTTCGGCTCTTTTATTTTTAAAGGTTTTCTTTTTAATGATTCTTTTACAGCGAAAAATCTCAATGTTGACATATTAGTAAAATTTTGGCTCAAAAATACGAAATTATCAAAATCACTAACACACACCCCTAAAAAATTAGGGCTTATTAACAACTATTAATAACATTTCACCTAAAACACCCTATTTTTTTTGATAGCATTGAAAAAAATAACAATATTTGCACCGTCAAATTATAAATCTTAAACTGATGAGTAAATCTAAATTAGAGTACATATGGCTAGATGGTTATAAGCCTACTCAAAACATGAGAAGTAAAACTAAAGTTGAAGACGACTTTAGTGGAAAATTAGAAGACTGTCCTATTTGGTCTTTTGATGGTAGTTCTACCAGACAAGCAGAAGGTGGTGCTTCAGATTGTTTATTAAAGCCAGTTGCCATTTATCCAGATCCTACAAGAAAAAATGGGTACCTAGTAATGACAGAAGTATTAAATGCTGACGGAACTCCTCATGTGTCTAACGGAAGAGCTACTATAGATGATGATGATAATGATTTCTGGTTTGGTTTTGAGCAAGAATACTTTATTATGGACAAGAAAACACAACTACCTCTAGGTTTTCCTGTTGGTGGATATCCTGCTCCACAAGGTTTATATTACTGTTCTGTTGGAGGAAGAAACACTCACGGTAGAGATTTAGTTGAAGAGCACGCTGACCTTTGTATTGCTGCTGGATTAAATTTTGAAGGTATTAACCAAGAAGTAGCTTCTGGGCAATGGGAATTTCAATTGTTTGCTAAAGGTGCAAAAAAGGCTGGTGACGAAATTTGGGTAGCGCGTTATTTATTAGACAGATTGACTGAAAAATATGGTTACTATATTGAGTACCACCCAAAACCATTAGGTAAAGACATGGATTGGAATGGTTCTGGAATGCATGCTAACTTCTCTAATACCACATTAAGAACTTGTGGAGATAAGGCTACTTATGAGAAAATCTGTGAAGCATTTAGACCAGTTGTTAAAGAACATATTGAAGTTTACGGTGAGTTTAACGACCAACGTTTAACTGGTGAGCACGAAACACAATCTATCGATCAGTTTAGCTATGGTATTTCTGATAGAGGAGCTTCAATTCGTATTCCAATTATTACTGTTGAAAAAGGTTGGAAAGGATGGTTAGAAGATCGTCGTCCGGCTTCTAATGCAGACCCTTATAAAGTTGCAGGTAGAATTGTAAAAACTGTAAAAAGCGCTGATGTATAGTTAGCATAACTAAAATAAACAGAAAGCTCATATTAAGTTATGAGCTTTTTTTATGCTCACTACTTAAGTGCCAAAAAGATAAATATCATGTAAGCACCAAATAACAACATCCCTTTTAAACGATCTATTTCAAAACGTTTTGGAACAAGAATTAAAGGCACTAAAATAGCCGCAAAAGCAATCATCCAAAATATATTAGTCGACAGAATCTCTGGTGTTTTTGGATTTACTGCAATTGGTTTTATAATGGCTGTTAACCCTAAAACCGAAGCAATATTAAATATGTTTGAACCTATCAAATTTCCTAAAGAAATGGCTTTTTCTCGTTTTAGAGCTGCAATTACAGAAGCCGCCAACTCTGGTACACTAGTACCTATTGCAATTACTGTTACCGAAATAGCATAATCGCTAACACCAACCGCTGAAGCTAACTGCTTTGCTCCCTTAACCAACCACTCTGAGCCAAAATACAATCCTGCAGCACCAATAAGCAACCAAGCTACAATCTTAAAGTTAGACACCTCAGCTAACGCATCATCTACTTCGTCTAAGTTGGCCTTGATAGATTTTCTTGAACTTCTAATGAGTATAACCAAAAACACTATCAAAGCAGCGAAAAGAATCCCACCTTCTAAAGCCGAAAGCAATTCATCATTCTTCAAAAAATAATACAATGCAAACGACACTAACATCATCATTGGCCAATTGAGCCTGTAGAAATCACGATCTACAGCTAAAGGAGAGATAATTGCTGTAATACCCAAAACTAAACCTATATTAGCAATATTAGAGCCTATTACATTACCAAGTGCAATATCTGTAACACCATCTAAAGCAGCTTGTAAGCTTACCAAAAGTTCTGGTGCAGACGTCGCAAAAGACACCACTGTCATCCCAATAACCAGTTTAGAAATCTTTAGTTTAAAGGATAATCCAACTGATGCTCTTACTAAAAAATCACCTCCTATAACTAATAACGCTAACCCAGCCACTACATAAAATACACTCATCTACAAACCAATTATTAAATCCTTTTTTTAATTGACTGCGAAGATAATACTTCATTTTGAAAGCTAACTAAAACTAAATTTTTCGTTAAATAACTATTTTTATAGTTATTTAACTACAAAAATAGTTATATTTGATTTCATCAATAAAAAATAAAACTTCTGAAATGCAAAAACTCACTAACAAAGAAGAAGAAATAATGCACATTTTATGGAAGCTAGACAAAGCCTTTGTAAAAGATGTATTGGCAGAAATAGAAACAGACAAACCACACTACAATACTCTATCTACCATAATTAGAAACCTTGAAGAAAAAGGGTATGTAAGTTATAATGCCTACGGAAAAACACATCAGTATTACCCTATAGTATCTAAGGAAGATTATAAAAAACGTTTTATGAATACTGCTATTGAAAACTACTTCAACAGTTCTTATAAAAACGTCGTATCCTTTTTTGCGAAAGAGGAAAAAATTAGTGTTGAAGAGCTAAAGGAGATTATTGAAATTATAGAAAAGAAAAAGTAATCATGGAATATCTATTAAAAGCATCAGCTGTAATTTGCATATTCTATATATGTTTTCATTTGCTATTAAAACGAGAAACATTTTTTAATCATAACCGCTGGTTTTTAATTATCGGTCTAATTTTAGCATTAGTATTTCCGCTTGTAATAATTCCGGTTTATGTTTCAGTAGACACTATTGTTTCTCCAGATATTGTTTTTCAGGTTAACGACATAGCACCAAATACTACTACTAATGCTAACACTAAAAGCACATTCCAATGGACCTCATTATTACCTGTAATTTACATTGTAGGATTAAGTGTCTTATTTCTTCAATTTATATTTCAGTTTGGATCTTTAATTTGGCTGCTATTAAAAAACCCAAAAAACAAAGAAGGCACATATACATACGTTATCGTAAATCACAAAATTTCACCCTTTTCATTCTTTAAGTGGATTGTCTTCAATCCTAAAAACTACACCAAAGATGAATTGGAACTTATACTGATACATGAAAAAGTTCATGTCAACCAGATGCACTCATTAGACATTATTTTTTCCCAATTGGCTTGTGTTATCTTTTGGTTTAATCCACTGATATGGCTTTATAAAAAGGAAATCCGCCAAAACCTTGAATATATCGCAGATAACGAAACTCAAGCTACTTCTCAGAACGAAAAAGCATACCAGCATTTATTACTAAAAACTAGTGTTAAAAATGCTAACATTTCATTATCAAATAATTTTTACAATTCACAAATCAAAAAACGAATCATTATGTTACACAAATCAAAATCAAATCACAAAAAACAATGGAGGTACTTATTGGTTTTACCTCTTTTAGCAGGTCTATTAATGAGTATGAATACTGAAAAAGTATATGTTGACAACACTCCTTTAACCAAAAACAGACCAAGCAAGTCAGAGAACAATACTGTTCAAAAAAGAGCCATCTCTAAAATGAAATCTCTTGGTATGGAAAATGAGAAACTTCAATCTGAAACGATTCATAAACCAGAAGAAAACAATTCTAAGGAAACTAAGACTTCAAAAAAAATCATTGAATTTATCATTACCAAAAACACTACAGATTCTGAATTAGATAATATAAAAGAAAAGTTTAAAAATGAAGGTATTACAATAAAATTCAAAGGTGTAAAGCGAACTAAGAATGGAGAAATAAGAGCGATTAAAATTGAAGCAAAGTCTAAAAATTCTAGCACCAATTATCAAATTAGCTCAGATGACGAAGCTATTGAACCAGTAAAGATTGTTTTTGATCAAGAAACAAATAATATATCTATAGGCAACGGAAAAACAAAGCACAAAACCCATTCTTATATTATCGAAACAGAAAATGGAGGCAAACACAAAATTCATAAAACAGGTAAAGGCAATAATGTGTTTGTTATATCTAAAGAAAAAACAAACACCAAAAGTGGTGATACCTTATACATGGTAATTGATGAAGGTAGTAATGGCAAAACCACAAAAAAGTCTAAGACTTTTGAAGTTATTTCTGAAGGTGACAAAAACGTTGAAGTCATTATAGAAGATGATGGTAATTCTGAAGATGAAATCATTATAGTAAATGGCAAAAAAATTAAAACAGATTCTAATGATGATGTTGAAGTTATTGTAGAAGAAAAAAACAACAAGAATGTTTGGGTTACAAAAACCGACAATAAAGACGAAAGCTACATCATTGAAATTAATGACGACAAGAACAATGTTTTCTTTTCAGATGATAATGGCGAAAACCCTTTATTTATTATTGATGGCAAAGAGGTTACGAAAGAAAAAATTAGGGATTTAAATCCTAAACAAATTGAATCTGTAACAGTTCTGAAAGATAAATCTGCCACAGAAAAATATGGAGACAAAGGGAAAAATGGTGTAATTGTAATAAAAACAAAAAAGAACTAAACTAAAATTTCATCAATCAATCAAAACGGAAAAAGCCAAACATCACTATTGAGTTTGGCTTTTTTTATATAGCTTTTAAAAGCTTTTATTCTATAATTATTTTTCTGGTTATAAAACCATTACTGTTATTCAACTTTATTAAATATAAGCCAGAAGCCAAATCTAAATCCACAAAATTTTCTACGGAATTAAATTGTCTTAACTGTTTTCCTTCAACAGAATAGACTTCTATGCTTTTAATATCTGAACCCTCAAAATAAATTCTTCCTTTAGAAGGGTTTGGATAAAGTGACAACTCTTCTAACCCAATTTCATCGACACTAAGTGGTTGATCCCAAACATCTCCAACATTATTTCCCCAAATATATTCTACCAAATCAGGTTGGTCTATAAACGGGTTTCTGTTAAACTGCCAAGTGTACACCACGTTGTTTCTATTCATTTCAAAATCATCTGGAGGATCGTTTCTATGCCAATCTAATAATGTTGCCAAATCACCTAATTGTCCTGTCGCAGTTGGAAAGCCATTTACCACTTCAAGTCCGTTGTAACGTATTTCCATATACAACACACTACGCGCTACGTCACCTCTAAAGCTTCCTAATGTTCCTACAGGACCAATATATTCTCCATAATGCTGATTGCTACGTGTACTATTTTCTACAGCATCTACAGCACGTAGAGCATGGGCATCTGAGTTTCCATGACGTAAAGAATCTGCTTTGGTTGTCCAAAACACATCAATACCATCTGCTATGTCATCTTCTTCTATGTTATCAAAACCACCTCTTGAACGTGGAAAAGTATGCTCTCTGTTCCATTTTCCTGTATTACTACTTCCTGTTTGCAAATCTAATTTTGGCCTACCCTCTTCGGTATAAACTAACCAAACCTGATTACTATTTGCAGGATTTTGATCCGCTTCCATTAAAATATCGATAACATCTGCATAGGTTTGTGCTCTTACCACATTTGGGTCTGCTATAATATCCTGCAAAGCCTGTCTTAATGCTAAATCCGACAATCCGTCTAAACTATCGTAATAACCATTTGGCTGCGTGCTTTGTACAATTCCTGTAGTAGGATTTGTTGGAGCTCCCCAAGCTGCAACTGTAAAATCATTGTCCACTGCCCTAACCTCTACAAAATTGTTTCCTGGAACTATAGGTTCAACTAAATCTAAAAACTTAATTTTAATAACTTCATCACCTTCATCATCAGAATCATCTGTTAAAGTAATCGTAGTACTTGTGGAATTTGTTCCACTTAAAATCGTAAGACTTGTATTGCCTGTAAAATCTGATGTATTAAACCCAAAATTGTTAAGACTAATCGTAAAGTTTAAATCTGACGTCACATTAGTTTCAGAATTAAATATGATATCAAAAGAAGTTCCCTCATCATATTGCGTTTCTGCAACAGAGATTTGAATAGGATTTATCGCAGTACCTGAACCATCATTTTCACGTCTTGGTGTTGGTGTAGCAGTAGAATAAGATTCTACTCCCATACCATCCACAAACCGCTGTATAGATCTTTGAGTAGAGCTTGTACCATTATCATTGTACTGAACAGTTTCTCCTAATAAACTCATCAACACAGTATCATCTGCGTCATTAGTACCATAAACCATAGCATCTATAAGATTGGTTTGTGTTGCCAAAGTACCTTCTGGAAAATCACTCACAGAAGCCTGATAAATCCCAACAGCATCCGCACCATTTTGAATAACATTTTCTGATATTAATACTTGAGGAAACGGATAAACACCTTCACTACCAATAACAAGCAACCCATTATTACCTGTTTGGTAACCATCTAAATCAATTACCATATAACTTGAATCAGCACCACTAGAAGACCCATTGAAGAAGACCAAAATATAACCATCAGTTGGAAAATTTGGTGTCTGCGACTTTAACTCTATAAACTCTGCCGTATCAGTGCTAGGTGTATCTGGATCTAGCTCATTAATAATTAAAACCTGACTCCAAGTATTATGAAATACAAATAATACCAGGACAATTAGAAAACGTTTCATACTCTATTTTTTTCCAAAGATAATGGTAAAAAAGACTATTAATGTTAATTAAAAATTATTTAGAAAAATCAGTTAAATATTTACCTCAATTATGTCAATAGAATAAAACTCTCAAAAGATGAAAAGTTAAAAATTAAGGATTTTAAAGACGAAATGCCTCTACGATTTAAAAAACCAACTCAAAAACCCTCTACAAACATATAATTTTGTAAGTCAAAAACACATTTAAAGTTACATTTTAAAACTTTAATGAAGAGAAGTCACATTTTTTAGTAATACATATCATTTTTTTAGTTATAAATGTAAATGCAAATTCGTCGATTTTTATAAAAACGTTTGGAAGAATATTTGTTGCCGATATATATTGAAAACTCAATCAAGAATTTAAAACAAATAATTAACCTCAAAACCAAAAAAATATGATGACTTTAGCAAAATTGATTATCGACATAATTTTTTCGATATTCTAAACTCAACTAATCAAAAATCAATCAAGAAACAATCAATCAAAAAATGAGTAAAACTTAGTTCTAGAATAAGTTTTACTATTTTTATCGCTCAGTAAACATGCAAAAGATTTAATCATTCTTTGCTTATCAATAAAAATGAAGACATCTATCTTTAAGATTATTGCAAAAATTAACAAAGCGATACTCCCAAGTTACTCTAAAAGACAATTAGACCTGAGCAAGGCTAGTAAATTACAACTTGCTATAATAGGTTGGCGTGTATATGTTACCAAAAATGCTTTAGATTAAAAAAAAGACTGCCTACTGGCAGCCTTTTCAAAACTCAATTTAATCTATCGCCTTAGCGGTAAATTCTCTTTTTCAACATTAGTTTCTTGTTACAGATCCCATTAACGTTTCTACAGGACCATCTCCCATATCAATAACTGTATGGTCCATAGCATTTGCTGGCACCATATGTGCTAATGGTTTTAATGTAAATGGAGCACTGCTATTATCTGGATATGGTTCTACAGAAATAACAACTGTTCGTCCTTTTAAGTCTGTTGGAAATGTTAATCCTGCTGGCGCATTTTGTAAGTAATCCTCACCTGGATATCCTGGACCATTTCCAGCATCTCCCTTAAACGTAGAGGTTGTTGCATTATCATCTGCAGCTTCGGCACTTGTAAATGTTCCTGTACTTATTGGAGTACCGTCAAACACAACCCAACCTTCATATTTCCAACCATCAGATAGAGTAGGCAAACTTAAACCAGCCGTAAGATTTGGAGCATTAGTATTATCTAAAAACCAAACACCACTAGACTCATTGGTATCATCCATATCTGTAGGAGTTGCAAGAATGTATTTTCCTGTTGATGCTCCAAGTGAAGAAACTGCACTTCCTGACCCAACAACTATATTATCAGAATTAACATTAGCAACATTACCAGAAAAATCACCAGCTAATAGTTTGGTAGCTGCTGGCGCAGGATCTGGATCTACTGCTGGCTCAATAGACAACACAAATGTTGTTGCACTTTCTAACTGTTCTCTGTCAACTGGAAATGTCTGAGGAAAGGTAACACTTGTAAATGTACCTGTACTTACGGGTTGTCCATTTACAATTATCCAACCTTCATAAACATAATCACTTCCTAAAGTCTCTAGACCTTGTAAATTTAAAGTCAATTCTGAGTTTGTAGACGCATTATTATCGTCATCATTACTACAGGATACAGCAAAAAGACTCAATGCTAGTAATCCTAAAAATGTTTTTTTAATCATCGCTTATCGTTTTAAAAATTTTATACAGCAAAACTAGAACACGTTTATGTCCCAAAATGTTAGATAGCTAACAGTTACAAATTTTTTATTCATAAAAATGACTAAAGTCATTAAAAAGCAACAACTTAGTTAGTAACTTATAGGGCAAATATTATAGTCATGATTAAAAGTTTAGAACAAAAAAGGTGCTCAGAGATTTTAAAAAACAACTATATAGGTTATTTGTCTTACATAAGTGGCAACAGACCTTACACGGTTCCTATTACCTATTATTATAATGATGAAGAAGATTATATAATCTGCTACTCCGGTAATGGGCACAAAATAAAATCTATGCGAAAGCAGACATCTATTTCTATGACTGTTGCAGATATTTTTAGTAATAATAAGTGGCAGTCTGTTATGGCACATGGCCAATATGAAGAAATTGATGGTGGTACCGCTAAGCTTTATCTACATGAATTTTCTTTAGGCATTAAGAATCTTGTTTTAAAGAAAGAACACAAAGACCTTGATTATATAAGCCAGTTTTCTAGTAAAATTTACAATATGGAAACACCAGTTGTATTCCTAATTAAAATTAATGATATTACTGGCAAGATGAAGTCTTAATGAAGCCAAACAACATTCATACATAGCTATAATAATCTAAAATAAAAGACATAAAAAAAGCAAGCATTAATTCTGCTTGCTTTTTTGCTTGTGACCACGGCAGGATTCAAACCTGCAACCTTCTGAGCCGTAATCAGATGCGCTATTCAGTTGCGCCACGTGGCCTATTAAAGGGCTGCAAATATATAACTTTTATTAAAAAACAACCAAACTATTTATTTCAAAATTCTAAATGATTATTTTTGAGACATGATTTCAAAAGATATTTTAGAACCCTTTTCATATTTGTTTGACGAAGAAATTCTCAACAACATATCTCAAGTCGCAGACATTAAAGTCTTCAAAAAGAACGATATCATTATTGATATTGGGCAAGAGCTAAAGTATGTCCCACTTTTAATAAGAGGCAATATAAAAGTACTCAGAGAAGATAGTGAAGGTAGTGAGTTATTGCTTTATGTATTAGAATCTGGTGATACCTGCGCAATGTCTTTAACCTGTTGCATGGCTAAGTCTGTGAGTAAGATAAGAGCTATTGCAGATGAAGACACTACCGTTATTATGATTCCAATAGACGAGATGCGAGTTTGGTTTGACACCAACGATAGCTGGAGGAGTTTCATTCTACAAAGTTACCAGACACGTTTTGACGAAATGCTTGAGACCATAGATACCTTAGCATTTATGAAAATGGATGAAAGACTTTTTAAATACCTTACTGATAAGGTAAAACTCTCTGCATCTACCGACTTAGAAATTACACATCAGGAAATAGCTGAAGATTTACATACTTCTAGAGTTGTAGTTTCAAGATTATTGAAGCAACTTGAAAAACAAGAACGAATAACTCTTGGAAGAAATAAAATCCATGTAATAGACTTTTAATCTATTCAAAAAAATCCCTTAATAATTCAAATTTTAAAATTAAATGGAACTAATTAAAGAACCCTGGCCTTGGTATGTCTCTGGTCCATGTATAGCTATTACAATGTTTTTATTACTTTATTTTGGCAGAACTTTTGGCATGTCCTCTAATTTAAGAACCATGTGTGCAATAGGTGGAGCAGGTAAATACTCTGAATTTTTTAAATTCGATTGGAAAAGTTACAGATGGAATCTAATCGTTATGATTGGAGCTGTAGTTGGTGGATTTATTGCTCATTTTTTTCTATCAAACCCTACAGACATTAATCTCAGTGCTGAGACCATTAAAGATTTAAATGAGCTTGGTTTTAAAAATGCAGGAAACAGTCTTTTACCTCCAGAATTATTTGCTTGGGAAAATGTATTGACTCTCAAAGGAATCTCAATACTTATTATTGGAGGATTTTTAGTTGGTTTTGGCACACGTTATGCTGGTGGTTGTACATCAGGACATGCTATTACCGGCTTAAGCAGCTTACAACTACCATCTTTAATTGCCGTTATCGGTTTTTTTATTGGAGGTTTAATCATGATTTATTTAATATTTCCAATACTATTTTAAAATGAAGAATTTTTTAAAGTTTTTTTTAGTTGGAATATTCTTCGGAATTGTACTTGTAAAGTCTGAAGCCGTTTCCTGGTATCGCATATTTGAAATGTTCAAGTTTCAATCTTTTCACATGTATGGCATTATTGGTACTGCTGTTATTACAGGTATAATTTTGTTATTAATTGCAAAAAAGAATCATCTCAAAACTACGCAAGGCACCTACTTACGTGTTCCTCTAAAAGACAAAGGGCTTATTAGATACATAGTTGGTGGAAGTATTTTTGGGCTTGGTTGGGCACTTTGTGGAGCTTGCCCAGGACCAATGTATATTTTAGTTGGCACCGGAGTTTTCTCTATGCTAATTGTTATTGCTGCAGCATTACTAGGTACGTTTGTTTATGGAATTTTAAAACGTAAGCTTCCACACTAGTCTACGACCTATGTAACAAATAGTACATTAAGATTTTTTTGCTTTTATAATTTAGCGTAAATTTATAAGAGTAAGAAGATTTTACACAGACTTCACCTCTGTTTAAATATAAAATCATAACTAATGAAAATTGAACAATTATATACAGGATGTTTGGCTCAAGGTGCCTATTATATTGAATCTAAAGGAGAGGTTGCTATAATAGACCCATTAAGAGAAACTCAACAATATATTGATAAGGCTAAGGCAAACAACGCCAAAATTAAGTATGTTTTAGAAACGCATTTTCATGCAGATTTTGTTTCAGGCCATGTAGATTTGGCTGAAAAGACAGGTGCCACTATCGTTTTTGGTCCTGGAGCACAAACAGAATACAACATTCATTCTGCTACTGATGGAGAAGAACTTAAACTTGGTGAGCTTACTATAAAAGTATTACACACTCCAGGTCACACATTAGAGTCAGTAACGTATTTACTCAAAGACAAAGATGGTAAGGACTATGCTATATTTTCTGGAGACACCCTTTTTCTAGGTGATGTCGGCAGGCCAGATTTAGCTATAAAATCTGATCTTACAGAACGTGACTTAGCTGGTATGTTATACGATTCATTGAGAGAAAAAATTATGCCTTTGGCTGATGATGTTATTGTGTATCCTGCTCATGGTGCTGGCTCTGCCTGTGGTAAAAATTTAAGTAAAGAAACGGTAGGTGTTTTAGGCGAACAAAAGAAAACAAACTATGCCTTACGCGCAGATATGACTAGGGAAGAGTTTATTAAAGAAGTACTTCATGGTATTGCTCCACCTCCACAATATTTTGCTAAGAATGCCATGATGAATAAAATGGGCTATAACGCATTTGATGACATTCTTAAAACAGGGAACAATCCTTTAACACCAGAAGAATTTGAAGCATTGGCAAATCATGAGTCTGCATTAGTTTTAGATGTTAGAACGCAATCTGATTTTATTAAATCTCATATACCAAACTCAATCTTTATTGGATTAAATGGCCAGTTTGCTCCTTGGGTTGGTGCTTTAATCACAGACATAAAACAGCCTATTTTACTAGTTGTACCAGAAGGAAAATCAGAAGAAGCTGTTACTCGATTATCTCGTGTAGGCTATGATAACACTTTAGGTTATCTTGAAGGTGGTATAGACGCTTGGAAGGCTTCAGGAAAAGAAATCGATTCTTTAGAGTCTATCTCTGCTAAAGAATTTGAAAAGAGAGCTAACACATCAGAATTAAATGTTCTTGATGTACGAAAAGACGGTGAATATAAAAGCATGCATTTAGAAAATGCTCAGCATTTTGCACTAGATTATATCAACAATCAAATGGACCAAATAGATAAGGATAAAACTTATTATGTACATTGTGCAGGTGGCTATCGTTCTGTTATTGCAGCTTCTATCCTAAAAGCAAGAGGTTACCATAATTTGGTAGACATCGCTGGCGGATTTGGCGCTATTAAGGAAACAAGTTTACCTAAAACCGATTTTGTTTGTCCATCAACACTTTAAAACTCTTTTATTATGAAAAAGAACATGGGAAGTTTAGACAAAGGCATTAGAATTGTAATTGCTATTGCCATAGCCTTATTGTATTATTTTAATGTTATTGAAGGCACATTAGCTTATGTATTAATGGCATTGGCTATTGTTTTCTTACTGACAAGTTTTATTAGTTTCTGTCCACTTTATTTACCTTTTGGATGGAATACCTGTAAACGCAAATAATTACAAAATGAAGAATACGACTATACAAGTACAAAATCTGAAGTGTGGAGGTTGTGCTAACACTATATTAACTCAATTATCTAAAGTAGAGGGCATATCTGATGTTTCAGTAAATAATGACACAGATGAAGTAAGTTTTAATTACAATTCAGAAGAAGAATTTGATGCTGTAAAAACAAAACTTTCGGATCTAGGATATCCTATGGTTGGTGAACAAAACTCTCTTCCTAAAAAGGCTAAATCTTTTGTTAGTTGCGCTGTTGGAAGAATGACAAAATAAAAAAATCCCTCAAGTTGAGGGATTTCTTTTTTATACTATTTCCGCACTAAGACCTGCTTGCAATAATTTAGAGCATCTTGGCTTTAAATCTTCGTAATCACCTGTTTTTACAGTACATTTACCTTTGTAATGCACTATTATAGAACATTGCTCTGCTTGTTCTGGTGTGTGGTCGCATGCATAAATAAGCGTATCTATTACATGATCAAACGTATTCACATCGTCATTAAATAAAACAATCTCATTTTGTTTCAGTACTTCTTCTTCAAGGAGTAATTCTTCAGATAATTTTTCTTTCGTCATAACTACAAACGGATTTGAGGATTTCTCGTTTTTACTACACTAATTTATGAATTTTAACGACACCCAATCACCTCTTTTTATTGTTTCTTTCAATTTTAACATGTGCTTGTTACATAAATCTTCAAGCATCGGTATGTCTTCTTCATAAAAACCACTTAAATACAGCTCTCCGTTACTGTTTAGGCATTTAACATACGTAGGTATATCTGCTAATAGAATATTCCTATTAATGTTTGCAATGATTGTATCATAGTGCTTTCCGTCTAAAAGCTTAACATCACCTTCATAAACCGAAATATTTTTACAATCATTTCGCTCTACATTTTCTAAGCTATTCAGATAACACCAATTGTCAATATCAATGGCATCAAGCTTTGTTGCACCAACTTTTTCTGCCAAGATTGCTAAAACACCTGTACCACAACCCATGTCTAACACAGATTTTCCTTCAAAATCATTCTTTAAAATGTGTTGAATCATCATATGAGTAGTTTCATGATGCCCAGTACCAAAACTCATTTTTGGCTCAATAATAAGATCGTATTTAGTTTTAGGTTTTTCGTGAAATGGTGCTCGAACCGTTACTAAATCATCTACAACTATTGGTTTAAAGTTTTTTTCCCATTCTTCATTCCAGTTGGTTTGCTCTATTTCATTAAACTGATAAGAAATCTCAAATTCTTCTGAATTTAAAATCTGAATATCATCAAGTATAGATGCATTCCAATCCTCTTTCTGAATGTAAGCTGTAACACCTTCATCTGTTTCAACAAAACTTTCAAAACCAGCATAACCTAATTCTGCAATCAAAATTTCAACTGCTGGTTGCAACGGTTGTACTTTAAAATAATAGCCTATATAAATTGTATTGGACATCCTTATTTTTTTTCAAATTTACTAATCCTTAATTTAGTTACTCTTACTTTTGCAGCTAATTTGATTTAAAATGAAAAAAACCTTCATTACCATTTGCCTTTTGTTCTTTTTCGCTCTAGTAAACGCTCAAGAGAATAACGACATAAAACTTTCGGCACTGCCGTATTACAGCTATGGTAAAGGGCTAGGCATTACCTCGCCTGATAGTATTTTTAAGTTGAACATTAGATTTAGAATGCAAAATCGTTTAACGTATTTAAACATCGAAGATGAAGATCCTGCATATGAAGCCATGATAAGACGACTACGTTTACGTTTTGATGGTTATGTAGGAGATCCCAAAATAATTTATGTTATTCAGTTATCATTTTCTCCAAATGATGTTGGAGCTATTGAGGATGGTGAAAACATTAACATTATAAGGGATGCGATTGTTTTTTACAGACCAGACAACCACTGGAATTTTGGTTTTGGTCAAACAAAATTGCCAGGTAACAGGCAACGAATCAACTCTTCAGGAGCTTTACAACTTACTGATCGTTCTATAAACAACGCTCGTTTTAATATTGACAGGGATTTTGGGCTGCAAGTCTATTATTTAAACGAATTACAAAATCAGTTTTCATACAATATTAAAACCGCAATTAGTACAGGTGAAGGTAGAAACTGGACTAAAGAACCCGATAATGGACTAGCGTTTACAGGACGATTGGAGTTGTTCCCTTTTGGTGCTTTTAAAAACAACGGAACCCTTTTTGAAGGTGATATTAAAAGAGAAACCACACCAAAGTTAATGCTCTCTGGCGTTTACCATTATAATAATAAAGCAAGACGAACCAGAGGCACTATTGGTGACGATTTGTTTGAACAACGCGATATGCAATCGTTACTTTTTGATGCTATTTTAAAATACAACGGTTGGGCATTTCAAACGGCATACATGAATAGATCTTCTGATAATCCTATTACTGTCAACCCTGAAGACAATACTGACACGAGATACGTCTTTGTAGGTCATGGGTTTGACGCACAACTAAGCTATATTTTTGAAAACAACTACGAACTAATAGGAAGGTATTCATTTAACAAACCTCATAAAGACATAGAGACTTTAACACCACAAACCAACCAATACAGTTTGGGTGTTACAAAATACATTTGGGAACACGCTTTAAAACTACAAGCCGAGGTTACCAATAGTGATTTAAATTATTTCGACTCTAGAAATTCTAATAATTGGTACGTTCGCTTTCAGGTTGAAATAGGAATATAGATATAGTTGTTAGAAATCTTTAAAACGCATTCACTATAGCAAAAAAGTCTTCTGCTTTAAGTGAAGCACCTCCAATTAGTCCACCGTCTACATCTGGTTTAGAAAAAATTTCCTTAGCATTGTTTGGTTTTACACTTCCACCATATAAAATAGATACAGATTCCGCAACGTCGTTACCATACTTTTCAGCTAATGTTTTTCTGATAAATGCATGCATATCTTGCGCTTGCTCTGGTGAAGCAGTTTCACCTGTACCTATTGCCCAAACAGGCTCATATGCTAAAACAATATGCTTAAACGCATCTGCACCTAAATGAAATAATGCATTTTTAATTTGGCTCTCCACCACTGTTTCTTCATTACCTGCTTTACGGTCGGATAATTCTTCGCCGAAACAAAAGATAACTCTCATCTCGTTTTCTAAAGCTGCATCAACCTTTTTAGCTAAAGCCTCATCAGTTTCATTAAAATAAGCTCTACGTTCGCTGTGCCCAAGAATAACTGTTTTAATACCAACACTCTTCAGCATACCTGCACTAATTTCGCCAGTGTAAGCACCATTTTCTGCAAAGTGCATATTTTGAGCAATCACTTCTATATCATATTGTCTTGTCGCCTCAAAAGCGTGCCACAAATTGGTAAACGTTGGCGCAATCATTACCTCAGCATCTGATGTTTTTTCTTGCTTTTTTAACTCTGTAATTAAGGTTTCTGTTTGAACTAAACCGTTATTCATTTTCCAGTTACCAGCAACAATATGTTTTCTCATGATTTTATAAATTGATTCTACTTTAGTTTGAAGACTACAAAAATAAGATAATAAAGCACATTAGCAGATGACAAACATCATCTATTTGTTAAGAGAGTTTAACTCTAGGGTCTAGCCAAGCGTATACAATATCTACTAAAATGTTTATGGTTATAAACACAATGGCAATAACCAAGACAGAACCCATTATTACTGGTAAATCTAAAGTATTCAATGCATTAACAATTTCTTTTCCTAAGCCATTCCATCCAAAAATGTACTCCACAAAAACAGCACCAGCTAACATTGACGCAAACCAACCTGATATTGCTGTAACTACAGGGTTTAAGGCATTTTTTACAGCATGATTTTTTATTACGTTAAATTCGCTCAGCCCTTTAGCTCTTGCTGTTCTTATATAATCTTGGCTCATCACATCTAAAAGTGAATTTCGCATTAACTGAATGACAACTGCCAATGGACGAATACCTAATACAACAGCTGGTAGGATTAAGTTTTTCCATTTTATGGTCATTTTTTCACCAAAATCATCTAATTCATAAAGGCTTCCTGTCATTTCTAGATTAGTGTATTTATGCAACACAAAACCAAATAACCAAGCAAAAAGAATCGCACTGAAAAAAGAAGGTACACTCATACCGAACGTACTTAAAATCTGTATGGTTTTATCTATCCAAGTATCTCTATATAATGCTGAAATAATTCCGAAGATAATCCCAAGAATAATGGCAATTATAATAGCTGAAACTGCCAAAACAAAAGTGTTTGGAATAGTTTCTCCAATAACATCTGTTACTTTCTTTCCTTGTTTGGTAAATGATTCTCTTAAGTAAGGTGTTTTTATTACTGTTGTAGTATTACCTATACTAAATAACTTTGCAGCATTATATTTATTAGTGCTTAGATATGTGTAATCCTCTGTGTTATTAGAGTGAAATGACACTGGAGATAAGTCATTGAGATAGTATAAGTATTGTGTTCCTAAAGGTTTATCAAAACCGTATTTGTGTTTTACGGCTTCTACCTGTTCTGCCGTTTGATTTTGACCTAACATCATCTTTGCAGGATCACCTGGAAGAATGGTAAACAAAAAGAAAATAACTGTGACTACACCAAGTAAGGTGATGAATGCATAGAATAGTTTATTTACAAAGTATCTTATCAAAAATTACAGTTCTATATCTTCAATATCGTTCCAATGTGCTTTGTTCATTATTGTACCTTTTTCTAGAATAACAATTCCAGGATTAGATCGCACAATAGTTTTAATCACTTTTTCATCGCATAGATAGAAATCAAAATTCAAGTTATAATCTTGTTTCACTTTTTGTTTCGCATCTTCACCAGAAGAAGTTAATCCTATTACTGTATATCCTTTTTTCATGGCCTCATCAGTAAAAGATTTCAACTTAGCAAGACCTTCAGCTTCTGAAGTGGCTATATTATACATTGTAATAAATACTAACTTTTCTTTTTGCAAGAAATATGAGGTTAAGTTTTCATCTACAGTCTCAATAGAAAAATCTTGAATTGGTGGTACATAACCTTCATCAATTACTTTAGGATTACCATCTAAACCAACGTATTCTCCTCCTTCAACACTAGGAAAACTCCCGTTAGTTGTAATCTTTTTCTCTTCTCCATCTACCTTAAAGATCCACGTATATTCCATCACAGGTTTTGCTGCATTTTCAGGAATAATCATTCCTTCCGTAATATTTGCTCCTATTTTGTACGGTCTAAAATCCTTTACAGGCAAATTCTCTAAACAGTACCATGTAAATCCAAGTGAAATCATATATGCTGCCAATAGAGACAACCATTGGTTTTTCATTTTATTTTTTACAAGGTACACTACAACAAACAGTACTAGTGCAAATAATAAAGAGAACCACCATTTAGTAAAAATCAAATTGAACAACAGTAGTAAAACCATTGAAAAACCACAATAAATCCAATCTTCTTTTTTTGTATTTTCTTTAATTGATTTTTTAAAACTTGCTATAAATAGAGGGATTGCAAAGAGCAACAATACTAAATCCTTATAGAACGACTCAATAGGTTTTAGCTTTAAAGCATCTCCAAAACAGCCACAATCCTCTACACAGTTTCTGTTAAATTCTTCTCCCATTTGTGTTACAACATCTCTCTCTGAAATACAGCTCGAAGTATACCAAGTTAACCAAGTAAAAAAGAGCATCATTAATAACACCAAAGATGATGTAAGTTTGGGTTTAAATCCAAAAATTAGCGCAACACCTAGCACGATCTCGACAACGCAAATCATTACTGCCAAAATCAATGAATATGGAATTAAAAACTCTAGGTTTAATACATCTTGAGCAAAATAATCATTCAGTTTATAAGAAAAACCTATAGAATCATTGCACTTTATTAAACCAGAAATTATAAATAAACTTCCGACAGCAATTCTAGAAAAGTTGATAAAATATTTCATGAAAAATTCTTTCTAATTAGACTCAGATTCACCCAAATGAATCATTGCGAAAACGGCATAATTTATCATATCTTGATAATTAGCATCTATACCTTCGCTTACAATTGTTTTACCTGCGTTATCTTCAATTTGTTTAACGCGTAGTAATTTCTGCAAAATTAAATCGGTTAACGAGCTTACACGCATATCTCTCCAAGCTTCACCATAATCATGGTTTTTGTTCATCATTAATTCCTTGGTTAATGCAACTTTTTCTTCATAAAGTTTTGTAGCCTCTTCTGTATTCATGTCTGGCTGCTCCACAACACCTTTTTCTAACTGAATTAATGCCATAACACAATAGTTTATAATACCAATAAACTCGCTTACTTCTCCTTCATCTACTTTTCTTACATCGTTTTCTTGTAAACCTCTAATACGTTGTGCTTTTATAAAAATCTGATCGGTAAGCGATGGCAATCTTAATATTCTCCATGCACTTCCGTAGTCACTCATTTTATTTATAAAAAGTGTTCTGCACTTTTCTATAACAGCATCGTATTGTTTTGATGTATCTTGCATATAATTCCGTAAAAATTTCTGTAAATTTCGCTTATTTAGTTTAAAGTTCAAAGTTCTGTCTTCATTCATTTATTGAGGGCTTTAAAGTTTATGAATATGTTAACTTTGAACTTTTAAAAATGAAATTTCACAACTCCGACATGACCATAAACTGCAAAGGCCAACTCATTGACATCTCTACACCCAAAGTGATGGGAATCCTTAACGTGACTCCAGACTCTTTTCATGATGGTGGACAATACAAAGATGAATCTTCCATTTTAAAACAGGTTGAAACCATGCTGAACGAAGGTGCTACTTTTATAGATATTGGCGGTTATAGCTCGCGTCCTGGTGCTGATTTTGTTTCAGAGAATGAAGAACTAAATCGTGTTGTTCCTGTTGTTGAACTCATTCTAAAACAGTTTCCAGAAACCTTAATTTCTATTGACACGTTTAGAAGTGAAGTTGCCAAAAAAAGTATTGAAGCTGGTGCTGCAATTATTAATGATATTTCGGCTGGTCATTTAGACGAAAATATGATTGCAATTGTTGGGCAGCTTAGTGTTCCTTACATAATGATGCACATGAAAGGCAATCCTAAAACCATGCAGCAGCAAACTGATTACGATGATTTAGTAAAAGACATCAACAGCTATTTTGCAGAACGTATTGCAAGTGCACATGCGGCAAAAATCAACGATATAATTATAGACCCTGGTTTTGGTTTTGCTAAAACTACAGAGCAAAATTACGAGTTACTTAATAATATGGAGTTATTGCAAATTGTAGACAAACCGATTTTAGCAGGCGTGTCTAGAAAATCTATGATTTATAAAACATTAAATACAACTTCTGAAAATGCACTTAATGGCACAACCGCTTTGCACATGGTTGCGTTGCAAAAAGGGGCAAAAATCTTACGAGTGCACGATGTAAAAGAAGCTGTGGAGTGTGTAACTTTATTTAATCAATTAACTAAAAACTAAATGAAAGGTCTGATATATTTATTAGTAATCACAATATTTTTAAGCTGTAACAACGAGCGTGTATTAGAACTACCCGAAATTGAAAATGCTGAAATCACTGAAGTTTTAGATGTTTCACCAGCTTATATTTTTTATGATGAAACACAACCAGACTCAACTCTATTTAACAGAAAAAATCTTATTGGCACAACAAATTGGTTGGTTAATGTAGACAAGCGTTTAACGTTAAGACAGGCTATTCCTCATATTCAATATCTACAAGATAAACGTAAAAAAGCATCCATGCATAAAAATGAGGCTGCGAAAAACTATTTTACGTGTAATGATACAAGTATTAAGAATTTGGGGTTTTTGGATTTTACTGATATAACTTATTTAAATAGTGATGATTCTATAAATAACAATGATGAAGAACTATGTCATTTGATCGTATTTAATATGTCTGACATTCAAATTATCTCAATGAATAACATAATTCATGAAGCGACAGATGAAACATTAATTGATGTTATTGACAATGCATTTAAAAATGATGATGGTTTAAAAGTATTACTCCTAACTTTCAGTGAAGATCTTAGCTTTCAAAATTATATACGCTTAAAATCATTATTACTTCCGTTTAAAAAAAATACTTCAAACTACGAATTCATTTTTCAGCCTTAAATTATTAAATTAGCAAAAAGCACTAACCTTGGAAAACTTACAACTTTGGGAATTTAGATTTATAGACTTTGTAGATGTTTTCCTTGTGGCTATTCTACTCTATTACATCTACAAACTTGTAAAAGGTACTGTGGCTATCAATATTTTTATTGGTATTCTTATCATTTATTTTGCTTGGAGGCTTACAGACTACTTAAAAATGCAGATGCTCTACAGCATTTTTGATGGTTTTATGAAGGTTGGTATTATTGCACTTATTGTGGTCTTTCAGCCTGAAATAAGAAAGTTTTTATTACTCGTAGGCTCAACAAATATTGGTGGTAAAAAGGGAATTTTCAAAAATTTTAAATTCCTAAAAAACGATAACCAAACCTCTACCGATGTTGAAGCCATCATTAATGCTTGTAACAGAATGGGAGCTACAAATACTGGTGCGTTAATCGTAATTGAGCGCAACAATAATCTCGACTTCTTAACCAATACTGGTGATGACACTAACATCTTAGTTTCTCAATCGATTATAGAAAGTATCTTTTTTAAAAATAGTCCGTTGCACGATGGCGCTATAATTATAGATAAGAATGTAGTTAAAGCGACACGTGTAATTCTCCCTGTAAACAATGAAAAGCACATACCTGAACGTTTTGGACTGCGACACAGAGCTGCCATTGGCATTACAGAGAAAACAGATGCACTTGCCATTGCTGTAAGTGAAGAAACTGGACAAATTTCATACATTAAGAATGGTGAATTTGCAATGTTTAAAGACACTGATGATCTCGTGAAAAAGATTAAAGAAGACTTAAACTAATTGATGAACTGTAAAAATTGCAATAAAGCTCTAGAGGACACACAAAAATATTGTGATGAATGTGGTGCAAAAGTGATTCAAAATCGTTTAACACCAAAAGTTATAGCTACTCAAGTAAATGAACAGTTTTTATCTATAGACAACAAATTTTTCAAAACATTTATTGACCTTTTTAAAAAACCAGAAGATGTAATTATAAGTTATATCAATGGAACTAGAAAAAAGTATATTGATGTCCTACAATACTTTGCCGTTTCTTTAACCTTAGCTGGGATTCAGGTATTTTTGATGACTACTTTTTTTAAAGAAGCTTTTGAATTCAGCTCTGAATTATCAGGAAATATGCAAAGCATAGCCAATAAAGAAAACAATCCTTATGGTAATGTTATGTATGATATGTTTACAAAATATCAAGGATTAGTTTATATTTTAACCGTACCACTGTCTGCGGTTGGTTCATGGCTGTCTTACTATATAAGTGGAGAGCGAAAATACAATTATACCGAACACCTTATTTTAAATCTGTATTATTCTGCCCAGATTATAATTATCACAGCTGTTTTTAGTATTCTATTTTTATTGCTTGGTTTAAACTATTTAATCGTTTCAACGATACTTACATTACCGACTTTCCTTTTCTTATTTTATGTACTTAAGCGCGTTTTTAAGGAAAGTTTTTTGAACACTTTAGCTAAGTTTATTCTAACCTTGGTTATATATATGACCCTATTAATACTTTTATTTGTATTAATCGCAATTGTTTTGGTTGTGATAACTCTTGCTAATAAATAGTTTAACCAGCTCAGTTATCTGGCATTATTTCGTCAATTTAGATATAAAGGCAAAGGTTAATTAAGCTAAAGAATATTAAAAGCCTCTATTAATTAAACCGCTTCAGCCTTTAAAAACTGTACTTCGTAAAGATTTTTGTAATAACCATCTTTCTTCTTAAGTAAAGATTTGTGCGTACCCATTTCAACAATCTGCCCAGCATCCATAACTATAATTTTATCTGCTTGTTGAATAGTTGCCAATCTATGTGCAATAACAATAGATGTTCTACCTTTTGTAATAGTATCTGTAGCATCCTGTATTAATTGCTCAGAATGAGAATCTACAGACGACGTAGCTTCATCTAGAATTAAAATACTTGGATTAGTCACATATGCTCTTAAAAAAGAAATTAACTGACGCTGACCAGAAGACAGCATAACTCCACGTTCTTTTACGTTATAATGGTAACCTCCAGGAAGGCTTGTTATAAAATCGTGTATTCCTATAGCTTTTGCTGCAGTAATAACATCGTCTTCTGTAATGTATTCGTTATTAAGTGTAATGTTGTTGAGAATCGTATCTGCAAACAAGAACACATCTTGCAATACAACTGCTATTTGGTTTCGTAAGGAACTTAAGGTCATATCTTTAATGTCGGTTCCATCAATTCTAATATGACCAGAATCTATTTCATAAAAACGATTTAATAAATTTATAATCGTTGATTTTCCTGCACCTGTAGCTCCAACAATAGCAACGGTTTCACCAGCTTCAACATTAAACGAAACTCCTCTTAGCACTTCTTCATCTTTCACGTAAGAGAATCTTACATTATCAAATTCAATTTCTCCCTTAAAATGATTTGCCTCTATTGTACCTAAGTCATCAATATTAGATGTAGTATCTAACACCTTAAACACACGGTCTGCAGCTACCATACCCATTTGCAATGTATTGAACTTATTCGCAATTTGATATAATGGTCTAAACAGCATTGGGATAAACATGGTAAACGAAATAAGATCACCTAAAGTTGTGGTTGCATTGTCACTTAGAGCAGTAAAACCGCCTGCTAATATCACTAAAGCCATAGTAAGCGACGATACAGTCTCTGCAACCGGAAAAAAGATAGAGTTATACCAAACGGTTTTTAACCAGCCTTTTTTATGGCGCTCGTTTATCGCTTTAAACTTTTTGTACTCCGTTGTTTCTCGCGTAAATAATTGCAAAATTTTCATTCCTGTTACACGTTCTTGCACAAAGGAATTGAGGTTAGACACTTCGGTACGTACATCTTCAAAAGCGCGTTTCATATACTTTTGAAAAATCTTAGTAGCAACAATAATAATTGGCATGGTTGCAAAAACGATTAAGCCTAATTTTAAGTTGATAAATGCCATAAAAATTGCCACAACCAGCATTTTTAAAATATCACTAAAAATCATGAACAAACCTTGCCCAAAAATATCGGCAATACGCTCCATATCTGTTACTGCTCTGGTAATAAGAACACCTACAGAAGACTTATCAAAATACGTCATTTTAAACTTTAAAATATGTTTAAAAAGTTTAACACGTATATCTTTAACCACTGACTGACCAAGCCAACTTGCATAGTAGATAAACAGTAATTGCGATACAACCTCTAGTATGAGCAACGCCAACATAATACCCATGTAAAACAAAAAACCACCGTATTCTTTATTGGCTATTTTTACATCTATAGCTTCTTTTAGCACGTATGGTCTCAACGCACCAAAAAGAGCCAAACCAATAACACAAACCAAAGAAATAACAAAAACAGTTTTGTATGGTTTTATGTAATGCAGTAATCGCTTAAAAAGCGTTGTGTCGAATATTTTCTTTTTATTTTTTTCTGCCATCTTGTACTGAACGTGTTTTCAGTATCTATTTTAATTCAATTTTATAGTCTCAGGATACTCAATATTTACCAAATATAAGCCATGTGCCGGAACTGAAAAACCAGCCTCACCTCTATCTTTAGATGCAATTATTTGATGTAAATCATCCGAATTTAGTTTACCTAAACCTATATTTACCATTGTACCAACAACAGCTCTTACCATATTTCTTAAAAAACGATTAGCCTTAATGGTAAACAAAAGTTCATTATCATTTTGTATCCAAAACGCTTCCATAATATCACAATTATACGTTTTTACATCGGTCTTACTCTTAGAAAAGCATTGAAAATCTTTATACTCAAATAAAATCCTACAAGCATCATTCATTGCGTCAACATCTAAAGGTAAATGCATTTGATAAGCATAATCGTAATCAAATACATTTTTTAATATCGAGACTCTGTAATGGTATGTCCTACTTAAAGCATCAAATCTAGCGTGCGCCTCATTGGTTACTTTAAAAATTGCTTGTATTGCAATATCTTTTGGTAAAAAAGAATTCAACTTATAAGTAAGATCTTCTTCTTTAAAGTCTCCTTCAAAATCAAAATGCGCAAACATCTGCGACGCATGCACACCAGCATCTGTCCTACCTGCTCCAACAATCTCTATAGTTTCTTTTAAAATGGTACTTAAAGCTTTCTCTAAAACTTCTTGTACAGAAATAGCGTTTGGTTGATTTTGCCAACCATGATAGGCTTTACCATTATATGATAACTCTAAAAAATATCTCAAAAGATTGGCTATTTTTGCTTTTTAAAGTCACAAAGATACATAGAATCGTTAGTTAAAATCACAATATTATCTTAATGCAAAAGATACTTCTCTTATCAGACACCCACAGTTACATTGACGATACTATTATTAAATATGTAAAGCAAGCCGATGAAGTTTGGCATGCTGGTGACATTGGAGACTTAAAAGTAACCGATGAAATAAAAAAACACAAACCTCTAAAAGCTGTTTATGGCAACATTGATGACACAAAAGCTAGAGCTGAGTTTCCGTTAAACTTGCGTTTTAAATGTGAAGATGTTGATGTTTGGATAACACACATTGGCGGTTATCCTCCTAAGTATAATGGTCGGGTTAGAGAAACACTTCAAAATAATCCACCAGATTTATTTATTTGTGGCCATTCTCATATTTTAAAAGTAATTCCAGATAAAAAATTAAACCTCCTACACATGAATCCTGGTGCTGTTGGCAAACATGGATTTCATCATAAAAGAACAATGTTGCGCTTTAATATTGATGGTAAACAAATAAAAGATCTCGAAGTTATAGAATTTGACAGATAAAAATGAAAAACCCAGACGGCAGCGTCTGGGTTTTTCGCACTAATACTACTAAGATTTTAGGTTCTATCGCAATCTATCTACAGATTTTACGAGATCTTCATCCTTCTTAATAGCCCTGTTTGCCAAGACTAAACACACAATAGAAAAAATAGGAAGAAGAATCCCAATACCTTTCTCAGAAACATTCGTTTCTCCAGATATATTTAGAGATTGATATACAAAGATTCCTAGTAAAATAAAGTTTAATATTATATTAACTCGTCCCATTACAAATTGAGACTTTCTATTTTTAAAACTAAAAATCGAAATTAAAGATAACAAAGCAGACGCTAAAAACAAGCCCAAATACAAATAATTATCTGTTGCAAAAACTTTCACATCTTCAGTGTTAGTCCACAGATGAAACACAAATATTAGTCCTGCAGAAATAACTACAGATAAAAATAAATAAAGTGTTTGTATGCGCTGAATCATATCTTCAATTAAAAATTGCTCGGCAAAATTAGTAGTTTATTTTTTAAAAAGATAGAAATTGTTTTAAAATAAAATTGTATTATTGCAATAGAATGTGGCAATATACTGAGTTGCATCATTCTATCTTCCAAATTAATTTCACTTTTTTTCTTTTTATTTCATTTAGAAAATATTGAATTAATAATATCAAATTGTAATACATTATATAACATACGAATGTTTGAAATTTCACAGTTAAAAGCTAAAAAGCTTCCTGAGTTACAGGATATAGCTAAACAACTAAATGTACCTAAGTATCGCTCACTAAAAAAGCTAGACTTGGTATATCAAATCTTAGATTATCAAGCTGCAAATCCGGAAGCAGTAAAAGCAAAGGTTGAAACAGACTCTAATCAAAAACCAGAGCAAAAGCAAAATAAGCCTCAACAAAAAAGAGCTAGAGTACAGAGAAAACCAAAAGAGAATAACGATCAAAAATCTTTGGAGTTTTCAGATAAGAAAGAAGACGCTAAGCCAAAAGAACAAAAATCGAATAAGTCTAACAACGACAAGCAAAATCAGCAACGTCACGACAATAAGTCTAACGATCGTAAGGAAGACAACAGACGTTCTAACAACAACAATCAGAAAAACGATAATAGACAAAATCGAAATAACAATAATAACAATCAGAAAAACAATGGCAACAAGGATAACAGAAACCGTTATCGTGAGCCTGATTTTGAATTTGATGCTATTATTGAAAGTGAGGGTGTCTTAGATATTATGCAAGATGGTTATGGGTTTTTAAGATCTTCTGACTATAACTACTTAACTTCTCCTGATGATATTTATGTATCGCAATCTCAGATAAGATTATTCGGACTTAAAAAAGGGGACACTGTTCTTGGTCATGTAAGACCTCCTAAAGAAGGAGAAAAATATTTTCCACTTATTAAGGTAAGTAAAATCAATGGTCAAGATCCTAATGTAGTAAGAGATCGTGTTGCTTTTGAACATTTAACTCCTCTTTTCCCTAAAGAGAAATTTAATATTGCAGAAAAACAAAGCACCATTTCTACAAGAATAATGGATTTGTTTTCTCCAATAGGAAAAGGGCAACGTGGTATGATTGTATCACAACCAAAAACGGGTAAAACTATGTTACTTAAGGATGTGGCTAATGCTATAGCTGCTAATCATCCTGAAGTATATCAAATGATACTACTAATTGATGAAAGACCTGAAGAAGTAACAGACATGCAACGTAATGTACGTGGTGAAGTTATTGCTTCTACTTTTGATAAGGAAGCACACGAACACGTAAAAATTGCAGATATTGTTTTAGAAAAAGCTAAACGATTAGTAGAATGTGGACATGATGTTGTAATCTTATTAGATTCTATTACACGTTTAGCAAGAGCATACAATACAGTTCAACCTGCATCTGGTAAAATCTTATCTGGTGGTGTTGATGCAAATGCCTTACACAGACCAAAACGTTTCTTTGGTGCGGCTCGTAATATTGAAAATGGAGGTTCTTTAACCATTATAGCAACAGCCTTAACAGAAACAGGCTCTAAAATGGATGAAGTAATCTTTGAAGAGTTTAAAGGTACTGGTAATATGGAATTACAGTTAGACCGTAAGATTTCTAACCGTCGTATTTTCCCTGCTATAGATCTCACTTCTTCTAGTACAAGACGAGATGATTTATTATTGGACGATAACACGATTCAAAGAATGTGGGTGATGCGTAAATATCTTGCAGATATGAATCCGGTTGAAGCTATGGAATTTATAAACGATCGCTTTAAACAAACTAGAAACAATGAAGAGTTCCTAATCTCTATGAATGGATAAGGAAAAAATCGTAGAATTATAATGTAAAAAGCCTTGAAATAAAATTTCAAGGCTTTTTTATGTTTAAGCATCAAATGAATCCTATAGAAAATAAAAAAGGCTTTCGAAATATCGAAAGCCTTTTAAATATTCTTAGTAGTTTCTACGATTATAACGCAGCAACATGTTTAGTCAATTGAGACTTTAAGTTACCAGCTTTGTTTGTATGAATAATATTCTTCTTAGCTAGTTTATCAATCATGCTAATAACAGATGGCAACATTGATTGTGCTTCTTTAGCATCACTAACTTCACGTAATTTCTTAATAGCATTACGAGTAGTCTTGTGCTGATATCTGTTAAGCACTCTTTTCTTTTCGTTACTTCTAATTCTTTTTAAAGCTGACTTATGATTTGCCATTTTATTTTTTCTTATTAAAAATTGTAGCCCGTAGGGGAATCGAACCCCTCTTACCAGGATGAAAACCTGGCGTCCTAGCCGATAGACGAACGGGCCATTTGGTTATTATCATTCTTTAATGAACCTACAACGTTTCCATTGCGGATGCAAAAATACAACTATTTTTAAATGTTGCAACAACAAATTTATTTTTTTTGAAAAAATTTTAATAAGCCTTTGCAAAAAGCACACGTTGATTGGATGGATTACCTGTAAACACACACCTTCCCGCTTCTTTTTTATTATCTAAAGGAATGCATCTAATCGTTGCTTTTGTTAGCTCTTTTATTTTTTGCTCAGTTTCAGCTGTTCCATCCCAATGTGCAGAAATAAAGCCTGTTTTAGTCTCTAATACCTTTTTAAACTCTTCAAAATCATTAACTTCTGTAATATGAGAGTCCCTAAAGTTTAAAGCTTTGTTGAATAAACTCTTTTGTATTTCTTCAAGCAAATCTTCAACTACAACATTAATTCTGTCTAATACTACAGTCTCCTTAGTAAAGGTATCTCTACGCGCTAATTCTACAGTTCCGTTTTCAAGATCTTTAGGTCCTATCGCAATTCTTAATGGCACACCTTGTAATTCGTGCTGAGCAAATTTAGCACCAGGACGCAACGTATCTCTACCATCAAACTTTACTCTAATATTTAATTCTTTTAAATCGTCTGTTATTTGATCTGCTACTTTTTTAATGGCATCAAACTGTTCATCATTCTTATAAATAGGAACAATAACCACTTGATAAGGAGCTAAATTTGGTGGTAAAACCAGTCCTTTATCATCACTATGTGTCATTATTAAAGCTCCCATCAATCTTGTAGAAACTCCCCAAGATGTTGCCCAAACATAATCTTGTTTGCCTTCCTTGTTAGTAAATTTTACATCAAATGCTTCAGCAAAATTCTGACCTAAGAAGTGAGATGTACCTGCTTGTAAAGCTTTTCCATCTTGCATCAAAGCTTCAATACAATAGGTGTCAACAGCTCCTGCAAAACGTTCACTCTCTGTTTTTACACCTTGTATTACAGGAATAGCCATAAAATTCTCAGCAAATTGAGCGTACACATTATTCATTTGCACTGTCTCTGCAATTGCCTCTTCTTTTGTGGCGTGTGCAGTATGTCCTTCTTGCCATAAAAATTCAGCTGTTCTTAGAAACAATCGAGTTCTCATTTCCCAGCGCACAACATTAGCCCATTGATTTACTAAAATTGGTAAATCTCTATAACTTTGAATCCATCCTTTATAAGTATTCCAAATGATTGCTTCACTAGTCGGTCTTACAACAAGCTCTTCCTCTAACTTAGCATTAGGATCTACTCTAAGCTTACCTTCATTATCTGGGTCTGATTGCAACCTGTAATGTGTTACAACCGCACACTCTTTTGCAAAACCTTCTGCATTTTTCTCTTCTGCTTCAAACAAACTCTTTGGTACAAAAAGTGGAAAATAAGCATTTTGGTGACCTGTTTCTTTAAACATTCTATCTAGTTCTGCCTGCATCATTTCCCATATTGCATAACCATATGGCTTAATAACCATACATCCACGAACGGCAGAATTTTCGGCCAAATCAGCTTTTACAACCAATTCATTATACCATTTAGAATAATCTTCAGCTCTAGTAGTAAGATTTTTACTCATTTTCAATGTTTTGGCACAAATATTGTGACTATGTTAAATAAAAGAATAGTTGCGCAAAACTAACTATTTTTGCTATGTTCAACAATAAAATAATAAGAGATATGCAATTTAAAACCATTACTAAACGCAAATTGCCATTTTTTGTTGCACTCGGTTTAATGTCCGTGTTAACTTCATGTGGTTCTTTTCAATATGCAGGTTACGATGATGACGGTATTTACTCATCTGAAGATTATAACACTACAGATGTTGAACAACCTGTGGTAACAACATCCACAAACAATTCTGAATATTATAAAAATTATTTCGCTGAAACTTCTGCCCAGATAGAAGCAGCCAAGGAAAACAGCGAGATATTTACAGATATAGATTCCTATGAAGGCAATTACTTAGAAAAAGCTCAAGACACTATTGAAGAAAGACCTGTATATGGTGGTTGGGGCCAAAACAACGAAAGTATTACCATCAACATCATAGATAATGGTTGGTATGGATGGAATGATCCATGGCTTTGGAATGCTGGTTGGGGTTACGGCTGGAATAACTGGGGTTGGGGAAGACCTTGGGGATGGAATAGCTGGAGATGGAATTATGGCTGGGGCTACGGTTGGAATAACTGGGGCTGGAATGCCGGTTGGGGCTATGGCTGGAACAATTGGGGCTGGGCTCCTGGTTGGGGTTATGGCTATAACAATTGGGGTTGGAACAACTACTACAGACCTAATAGTTATGCATACAATGCAGGAAGAAGAGGCTCAATGCTCAACAATAGTTATCTAAATCGCACTAGCAGAAACACATCAGCATTATCAAGAAGAAATTATTCTACAAGTAGATTGTCTCGTAGTGCAACTGGTTCAAGCGCAAGTAGATCAAACTCAGCAATTCGTACCTCAAGAAACGGTACACTAAGAAGCTCTTCGTCTAGGTCATCAAACAGTAGAATTACTAGACCTAGTACTAGTAGATCTTCAGGAACTATAAGATCCACAAGAAGCAACAGATCTTCTTCTGGTTCTGTCAGATCTTCGAGAAGCTCAAGATCATCATCTGGCTCTATAAGATCGACTAGAAGTACAAGATCTTCAGGTTCTGTTAGATCATCTGGTAGTTCATCATCTAGATCTTCTGGTAGCGTGCGTTCATCAAGCAGCTCTAGATCTTCTGGTGGATCACGATCTAGTGGAAGCAGTACTAGTAGACGTGGTAGAGGATAATTAGCTTAACCCCTTTATAATTAAAAAATTACTTATGAAAAAATTACTTATGTTATGCATAGGCTTAGCGAGTTCATCTTATATTTTAGCACAAGATATATCAGATGCTGTTCGTTATTCTATGGATGAAATTCAAGGAACAGCTCGTTTTAGAGCAATGAGTGGCGCCTTTGGTGCACTTGGTGGCGATATGTCTGCCGTGAATATAAATCCTGCAGGTTCTGCAATTTTTAACAATAGTCATGCATCTGCTTCTATTGGATTTTTTAGTAAAAATGATGATATCAATTATTTCAATAGATTTACGACGTCTTCAAATTCTAATTTCGATTTAAATCAACTTGGTGCTACTTTTGTTTTTGTAAACAGAGATGAAAGTTCACCTTGGAAAAAATTTACATTAGGTGTTGCCCATGATAGATCTGCAGACTTTGATGATGATTGGGTAGCTAGTGGAGTAAACCCTAATAACTCGATAGGAAGCTATTTTCTTTTGAATGCTCAAGGTAAACGATTAGATGAAATTTCCGCATTCTCTGGAGAGACAATATCTCAGGCCTACTCCGAAATAGGGTCTTTTTATGGTTTTGAAAATCAACAAGCCTTTTTAGGTTATGAAGGTTTTATAATAGATCCTGTTAATAATACTGATGACAATACTGCTTACATTTCTAACATAGATCTTAACGGAACTGATTTTGACCAAGAATATTATTATGCCAGTAGAGGTTATAACGGAAAATTAGCCTTTAATTTAGCTAGCAGCTATGAAGACAAGATATTTTTAGGAATTAATCTAAATGCACATTTCATTAATTATGAAAGAAGCACATTTTTGAGTGAAATTAACTCAAACGCAAACTCTACTATTACTAGTGTTGATTTTGAAAATAATCTTTTAACTACCGGAAGTGGTTTTTCTTTTCAATTGGGTGGAATTGCAAAAGTTACCGAAGAGTTTAGAGTTGGACTATCTTACAACTCTCCTACATGGTTCAGAATATCTGAAGAAACATCTCAATATTTAGCTACAACAAGCACTACTGAAGGTAACATAGTTGTTAACCCTAATGTTATTAATATCTACCCTGAATATAAATTGCAAACACCTTCGAAACTTACAGGAAGTTTAGCTTATGTTTTTGGAAAGCAAGGGTTACTAAGTTTTGATTATTCTATTAAGGATTATAGTGGAGCCAAGTTTAGACCATCTTCAGACATTGTTTTTTCTACTTTAAACAATAGTATTAGCAACGCTTTAGACACAGCAAATTCTTATAGAATTGGAGGGGAATACAGATACAAACAATTAAGCTTTAGAGGAGGTTATCGTTTTGAAGAAAGTCCTTATAAAGATGACACTTTCTATGGTGACTTAACTGGATACTCCCTGGGTCTTGGTTATAACTTCGGAAACCTAAATCTTGATTTAGCTTTTAGTCAAGCTGAGCGCGATACAAATTACCAACTTTATAATGTTGGACTTACTGATTCAGCAGAATTTCAATCCAAATTTACAGATGTAATCCTAACTCTTGGATTTAAAATTTAATCACACTTCACAAAAGCACTAACACTCTTTTTAGGATAAGATGGACACTCATTAGTTAATAACTATTGAGTGTTTTTTTATATATCAATTTCCTTTTACAAACATTACACTTCGATTGAACATAAAAATACAAAGCGTATTCCTTTTTAATCTATCTAGCAATACTGAATACAATCATCTAAACCTCTAAACCCTATCTAAAACGAATCAATCTAAACGATAAATCTAAATACTATAATGAATAACACATTAGCATTAACTAAACATCTATAGACAGATAATTACCAACAAAACTGATTCACAAAAAAAGCCTGAACTTAATACTCAGGCTTTCTCTATAATTAATTTCTAACTACACTTATCGTCGTAGTGTAAAATGGGCTTTAAACTCCTTTATTTGGTTGGTAAGGGGTTCTTCGTATTCTACTGTAAACCAGTAGTCGCTCGATGGCATGTTGTTGCCGTTGAAC
>MDTG01098795.1_pt1 | contig 59967 bp, 62 predicted proteins | sample 811421 | NCBI WGS metagenome assembly MDTG01 (sample SAMN05326645, study PRJNA326480) | marine metagenome | isolation source: seawater | place: Pacific Ocean: South East | collected 2011
CCAAGAAATTAGATGTTTATCATATTTTTTTTTAAATGGAACATCTCCTATTTTTATTCCACTATATTCTGTTCCACCCCAAGCTATCTCTTTCCAACCAAAGTTACCCGCAAAATTTACTTTACCGACAGTATCACCACCTCTTGGACCATGTTGGCTAAAATATATATTTCCATCAAATGGTGAAATCGTCATTCCTTGAGGATTTCTAAGCCCGATCTGAAAAATTTCTGGTAACCAATTAGTGTTCAACATATTTGCTGGATTTTTTTCAGGGATGCTTCCATCTAGATTAATTCTTATAATGCTTCCAGGATGTTTAGTTGGATCTTGTGCTATCATTCCCATGCCTCTATCCCCAAAACTTGCATACAAGTGATTGTCTTTAATTATTAATCTGGAACCCCAATGCACAGTTGAATTTGATTCAGGTTTTCCAAGGACAAGGATTTTAATATTTTTAATTTCATTATTTATTAGTTCGCCCCTTGCAATTGCTGTACTACCACTAGTAGATGTTTTTTTTAGCGATAACTTTTGGTCAGTATTATAACTATACGCTAGAAAAACATATCCTTTATGATATAAAACATCTAAAAGACCTCCCTGACTTGTTCCTCCTTTGTAATGGATGTTTTTAATATTATGATAAATTTTTTTTGATTCTCCATTTATGATATTTATTTTCAACAATTCCCCATTTTTTTGCGAAACTAATATATTATAATTGTCAATAAAAGTCATTCCCCAAGGATAGTTGAGACCTTTTTTTACTTCTTTTAAAGTATATTCTGTTTCTGTATTAATGTAGTTTTCAATATTACTGAAATTATCAAGTCCAAAAGTTTTAAAGGGTAAAAAAAAAAAATAATAAACCTAGTGATATATAACTTACTTAACATCTTGAGATTTCTCCAAATTTTCTGCATATAGAATTGAACTGATAATTGCTAAAATAAAAAAGTAACTTACTTGCCACCAAGCATTCCAGAATGAAAAATTTACCAAAGATGCTCCCCAAAAATATCCATTAAAAAAAATGATGTATGAAAATTTTTTTTTATTAACAATTTTAAAGATATTATAATTAATGAAAAATATTAACAAAATAAAACTTGCAGTTCCCATAAGACCAGTTTCCAATAAGAGTTCAATTAAAAAATTATGAGGGTGACTGGGTATAAAGTGCATTGTTCCCGTTAACTCGTGACCAATTTGTTCTTGGCTTCCCTCAATAAAATTTGATGTATCTGGCCCAATTCCAAAGATTAAGTTTTCTTTAAATTTATTTAATGAAAACCCCCAAATTATTTGTCGATGTGCATCTACAAAATTTGTAGAAATTAAAAATTTATAATCTTCAATTTTATTTCTTTTATGATTTTCTGAGAAGTTATTAGTCAAAATGCTGACTAATATTGTAGTCAATAAAAACAGACTTAAAATTTTGTTTTGCTTAATTTTAAGTGAAACTAAGATTTTAAAACTTATTACAAAAAATGCTCCAGCAAAAATTCCTAATATTGCAGAGTTACAGTTACTAGTAATTATTATTGGAATAATGAAAATAATCGGTAAGGTAGAAAGATAAGAGTTTTTATGACCAATTTTTTTTTCTAACAAAGGCAAAAGTAAAACTAAAATTGTGAGTATATTTACAAAACCTTTAAATCTTATCATCTCAACCAATTTTTTTTTTCCTTGAATTATTTTAAAAATTTCACCTGTCAGTATATTAAAAAATAAAACAAACAACACACAGAAACAGATTGAAATAAATAAAAAATTACTAAGAAGCAATAGTTCCTTTGGATTAGTCTTAAAGTTTTGAAATATAATAAATGAAAAAACTATAAACAAACATAAGTAAAGTAATACGCTAAAGGATCTGAGTTGATTAACAGAAATTAAACAACTTATAGTAAAAGTTGAAAGGAAAAAAATTATCGGTATAAGTAAGTTATTTTCTGGCAAATGTTTAAACCAATTTACTAGGATTAATCTTTTTTCAAAACATATTAGAATAACTCCAATAGAAAGACAAACTCCGAAGGCAATAGCTGAATGCATTCTAAAAGAAAATGAGATTGCAAGAAATAAACAGATTAATTTTGTTAAAAATGACATTAATTTAATACTATAATGAAAATTTGATTTAAATATATATTAATCTTGATAAGTTTATAAAAATTATAAATTTTGATAATGGAGAATTGATGAGTTCTAATACATACAAAACATTCTATTTAGAAGAATTATTTGTAGGACAAAAAGCTTCGATAATAAAGATAATAGAAGAAAAAGATATTAATGTTTTTGCCAAAGTAACAGGAGATTTAAATCCTCTTCACGTGGATTCTAAATTTGCTAAGAATTCTATCTTCAAAAAAAAAATTGCTCATGGATTTCTTACAGCGAGCCTAATTTCAAGTGTAATTGGAATGAAGTTGCCTGGTCCGGGAAGTATATATCTAAGTCAAAGTTTAAAATTCTTAGCACCAGTATTTTTAGGTGACCAAATTGAAACTCATGTAATTGTTAAAAACATTATTCAAGAAAAGAATAAAATAATACTTGATACATACTGTTCAAAAAATGGTGACAAAGTTTTAGTGGGTGAGGCAAAGATACTTGTTCAATCTAAGAAATAAAAAATGATTTTAGTAAGAAATAAATTGATAGATTGCAACATTCGAGATTCTGTAGTTGCTATTGGTAATTTTGACGGAGTTCATATTGGTCATAAGTGTGTAATTCAGGAGGCAAAGAGAATTGCAAAGAAAAGTAAAAAAAAAAACTTCAGTTCTTACATTTGAACCTCATCCAAAATGTTTTTTTAAGGATAGAAAAATTAATTTTAGAATTACCCCGTTTAGAGATAAATTTGAATTAATTAAATTATTAGATATTGACTATTATCTAAATTTTAAATTTGATCAGCGTTTTTCAAAAATTAATGCTGAAAATTTTATAAAAAATATTTTGATTAAAAAACTTCAAGTTCATCATGTGGTAACCGGTTTTGATTTTGTCTTTGGAAATAAACAAGATGGTGACACAGAATTATTATTTAATGAATCAAAAAAAAATTTATTTAAATTCACACTTGTAAAAGAAAAAAAAGTTAAAGAGAAAATATCAATATCTTCATCTGAGGTTAGAAAAAATTTGGAAGTAGGCAACTTAAATAATGTAAAAAAAATTTTGGGCAGAAATTGGCATATAAAATCAAGAGTTATAAAAGGAAAGAAAATCGCTGAAAAAATTGGGTTTCCGACTGCAAATTTAAAAATAGACAAATATTGTAAACTTTGCTTTGGTGTATATAAAGTTTTAGTGCGTTATAAAAAAAATGGTAAGATTACTGAATTTGACGGAGTTGCGAATTATGGTATTAAACCAACATTTAATGGTGTTGAACCAATTTTAGAGGTTAATATTTTTAATTTTAACAAAATAATTTATTACGAATATCTACAAGTATTTTTTGTATCATTTATTAGAAAAGAACGAAAATTTAGCAATTCAGATGAACTAATAAAACAAATCAAAGTAGACATAAAAGCCTGTAAAAAACTAATATGACTGAAATTTCAAAAACTATATACTTGCCAAAAACAAACTTTTCAATGAGAGCTAATCTTAATCAAACTGAACCAAAATGGATAAAGTTTTGGGATGAAAACAAGATTTTTATAAAAATTAAAAAAAGTGTTTCAGATAATAAAAAGTTTGTTTTGCATGATGGACCACCATACGCTAACGGGCACATACATTTAGGCCACGCTTTAAATAAAATTTTAAAAGATATAATTTGTAGAGCTTATTTTCAAATGGGTTTTGATGTTGACTATGTACCAGGTTGGGATTGTCATGGACTTCCCATTGAATGGAAAATAGAGGAAAGGTATAGAAAAAAAGGAATGAATAAAAATGATGTAAACCAGCTCAGTTTTCGTGATGAGTGCAGAAAATTTGCTGCTTCTTGGATTGAAATGCAATGTTCTGAATTTAAGAGATTAGGAATAGATTGTGATTGGGATTCAAAATATACAACCATGACTAACAAATCTGAAGCAACAATTGTTTCTGAATTACTAAAATTTCTAGAAGATGGACGATTATACCTTGGGCATAAACCTGTTATGTGGTCTGTAGTTGAACAAACAGCACTTGCAGAGGCTGAAGTAGAATACCAAGAAAAAATTTCAAATTCAATATATGTTAAGTTTCCTATTAAAAATGCTTCTACTGAAATTTTAGAAAATTCTAGTATTGTTATTTGGACCACCACGCCCTGGACCTTACCTTGTAATAAGGCAATAGCTTTTTCGAAACATCTCAACTATTTAATTATAAGATTTAATGAAAATTTACCAAAATTAAATATAGAAAAACATGAAAAAATTATTTTTGAAAAAGAACTAATTGAAACTTTTTTGAGACAAAACGATGTGAGAAATTTTGAAATTTTGTATCAATTGAAGGATAATCAATTAGAGGGTAATATTTGCTCTCATCCATTAAAAGATTTAGGTTATGATTATGAAGTTCCCCTTATTCCAGGTGATCATGTTCAAAATGATGTAGGAACTGGTTTTGTTCATATTGCACCAAGTCATGGGATTGAGGATTTTGAACTTGGTAAAAAATTCAATCTCAATATCCCTTTACTAGTAGGAGACAATGGCACCTATAGAGAACAAACACCGTTTTTTGCTGGTGAACATATTTTTAAATCTGAAAAAATGATAATTGAAAAATTAAATGAAAATCGAAATTTGCTTTTAGCAAATAATTTAAAGCATAGTTACCCGCATTCATGGCGGTCTAAGGCTCCCTTAATTTATAGAGCTACCTCTCAATGGTTTATTTCTATGGATAAAGAAAATTTAAGAGATGTAGCTTTATCATCCATAGAAGATGTTAATTGGTTTCCAAGAGTTAGTAAAAATAGAATCCAATCAATGATTTCTGAAAGACCAGATTGGTGTGTTTCTAGACAGAGAAGTTGGGGTGTTCCAATTACTATCTTTGTTAACAAAAAAACTGGTAAACCTCTGATTGATAAAAATATAAACCAGAAAATCATTGAAAAAATTGAAAAACAGGGAACAGATATTTGGTTTTCTTCTTGGTCTGATGAAATTCTAGAACCTGAGTATGACTCAGACAATTTTGTAAAAGTAATGGATATTCTTGATGTATGGTTTGACTCTGGTTCTAGTCATGTTTTTGCTCTTAAAAACAGAGGCATAAAAACCAAAGCTGATTTGTATCTAGAGGGCTCTGACCAACACAGAGGATGGTTTCAATCGTCATTATTACATTCTTGTGCTATTTATGGCGAGAGTCCCTACAAGTCTGTATTAACACATGGATTTGTTTTAGATGATAAAGGAAAAAAAATGTCAAAATCATTAGGAAATATTATTTCTCCAAGCGACATAATAAAAAAATATGGGGCAGATGTTTTAAGACTTTGGGTGGCAACCAGTAATTTTAATGAGGACCTTAAAATAAGTTATGAAAGCTTAGAAAGACAGGCAGAAAGTTATAGAAAAATAAGAAATTGTATAAGATTTCTCTTGGGTAACTTGAACTCGTGGAATTTTTCAGAAGTTGTGGAACACAAAAAACTTCCTTCTTTAGAGAAATTAGTAAGAAACGAGATCTTTAGAATAGATATTTTGATCTCTGAAAGTTTTAAAAATTTCGATTTTTATAAAGTTTTTCACATAGTCTCTAATTTTTGTAACAATGAGCTGTCTTCTTTATTTTTTGATATAAGAAAAGATGTTTTATATTGTGATACTAAAAACTCTTTTAAACGAAATTCAGTAAGAACAGTTATGTTTGATGTTTATACCTTTTTAATAAAATGGTTATCTCCAGTTCTAGTATTTACAACCGAAGAATCATGGCAATGTTGGAAAAAAGAAATTGATTTAAAAGCAGAAGAGAGTTGTCATTTAAAAAAATTTAAACAAGCTCCATTAGAATGGAGAGATGAAAAAATTAAATCAGATTGGGTAAAAATATTTGATATTAAAAAAGCCGTAAGCTCTAAAATTGAAAAACTAAGGGATAAAAAATTCTTAAAATCTAGTTTAGAGGCGAAGGTTACGTTATTTTTAAGTAATAATAAAATTAAAAATATAGCTAATGAATTAGATTTAAGTGAAATATTTATCGTTTCCGCAGTAAAAATGATTTCTTCAAAAGATAAAATTACGGATGACTTTGAAGAGTATGACGATTTCTTTATTAAAATTGAGAAATTTATTGGAACTAAGTGTGAGAGATGCTGGAAAATATTCAATGAAATAGATTTAAAAAAATCTTTAATATGTGAAAGATGTGAAAAAGCGGTTAATTCACGAGTTTAACAAATCCAAATTTCTATTTATTGCTATTCTTGTCGTGATCATAGATCAAATGACTAAATATTTGGTAAATGAAAACTTTGAAACTTTTTCTCAGGATTACAAGATTTTTAAAAATTTGAATTTAGTATATGTTTTAAATAAAGGAATTAGCTTTGGACTATTGTCCCAAATGAATATTTCTTTTTATCTTGGAATAATTTCTATGGTTATTTCGATTTTTATTATTTTTCTAATTTTCAAATCAAAAAATAAAATCGAGCTTTTAGGATTAAGCTTTATTTTGGGTGGTGCTGTTGGCAATGGATTAGATAGAATTATTAATTCCTATGTAATTGATTTTATTGATTTTCATATTTCAGGTTTTCATTGGCCAGCTTTTAATTTTGCGGATTTTTTCATAACTATTGGAGCTTTATTTTATATTTATGCGAGTTTTAAAATAAAAAAATCATGAAAAAAAAAAATATGCTTTAAAATTAATTTAACTAATGATATTTATATAAATTAATACTACATATATTTGTCATGCTAAAAGGTATAACAACATTTAGTACTAAAATGAGCAATCTACACCATACTTTATTATACTTAAAAAAAATCTTCGTTATTACAGTATTTTTTATTGTACAATCCTGTTCGACTGTGGAATCAACTTGGGATACTGTAGCTGATTCTGTTTCAGACGCTGGTGATTATTTTTATGATTCAATCATTTTTTGGGATGAAGACGAACCGGTTGAATCAGAGGTTATGTTAATCGAGGAGGTCGCTGAGGTTCCAGAATTTGAACAGATTGATGAAAATCAATTTATTCAAAGAGATTTTAATCAAACGCAACCAACAGAAAATTTTCTTGGTAATCCAGTTTATAAAAGTGCACGACAATATTATTATGTAAGTCCTAATGGCTCTCCAATGCCTGCTCCACCTCCACCTCCATTTCCTCAATACTCAATAGGAAATCAACCTGGATTTTATTCGAATGAAACACCACGAGAATATGGTTATGAGAACTTCAACACAATTCCGGAGATTAATAATCAAAACTTCGATAACTTTGAAACTTATGAAAATCAAATTACTGTGAATCCAGTTGAAAATAAAAATGTATTAAGTTATGAAGAAGAGATGGAACTATATGGAATAGAAAATAGTTGTGTAAGAGTTGTAGAGGATTACATGAATGGAGGATTTAAGTGTGACGACTTTGATTAAAATTTTTAAACATTCAGTTTTATTTGGTCTTTTAGTGTTTTCAACATCTTGTGATTACCTTAAAAAATCTTTTGGAGTTTCCAAAAATGTTATTGATGATAGCCAGCCGTTCGAATCTCCAGACTTAGTGCTTCCACCAGATTTTGATGTTTCACCTAAAAACGAGAATGTAAATTCGTATTCTGATAGTAATCAGATAAAAGAATCATTAGAAAACAATGAAATTAAAAAAAGGAGATTTGATATACCAGTTACAAAAAATTTTATTGCTCCTAGGGTAACTAAACCCCTTGCTAATTCTCCATCTGATTCTATAAGAAAATTCAGTAATAATAGAAACTTTACTCTTGGAGAGTGGGTTTATAAACAATCCATAGATGATTTTCGTTCAAATAACTTTTATTATGTTCCAAGATATGAAAAGGGTTATAATTTTTCAAGAAAATATGTACCAAGGGATTACAATTATCAAGAAACCATTAATCAAACTATACAATCAAAAAACTTGATTCAAGATAGGAGCTTTGAAACCAACGAATTCAATAATGAAGTTCCTTCTTCGCAATCTATAGGTGATTTACCCGTACTCGATTAGATATGAGGTATATTCTTACATTATTACTTATTATATTTTGTTCGAAAGTTTTTTCTAAAGAACTAAATACTCAAAGTTTTTCCTTACGAAATGGAATAGAAGTTATTCTAATTGAGAATAACAGAGCTCCTGTAATTACACAAATGGCTTGGTATAAAGTCGGCTCTGTAGACGAACCATATGGCAAAAGTGGTATAGCTCATTTTTTAGAGCATTTAATGTTTAAAGGAACAAAAAAGTATAAGGATAATTTTTTTTCTAATTTTATTTCGAAAAATGGCGGAAGTGAAAATGCTTTTACAAGTTTCGATTATACTGCCTATTATCAGACCGTTCCTTCAGAATTTCTAGAGGATATTATTAAAATGGAAGCTGATAGAATGAAAAATTTACTTTTAACCAATAAGCAAGTTCAGACAGAAAAAAAAGTTATTCTTGAGGAAAGATATCAAAGAATTGACAGTAACTCTTCCTCACTACTAGATGAGTCAATGCAAAAAGCTTTGTTTCCAAACAGTACTTACGGAACACCAATCATTGGATGGAAGCATGAAATTGAGTTATTAGATTATGATGATGTCAAAGAGTTTTATGAAATATATTATCAACCAAAAAACTTAACTTTAGTCTACTCTGGAAATGTAAATATAAATCAATTAAAAAAATTGACTAAAAAATATTTTGGAAAATTAAATAATTCTACAAAAAAAATAAAAAGACTAAACCTAGTCGATCCTATACTCAACACTAAAGTTCATGTAGAGCTTATTGATAAAGATAATAAGCAAAGAATTTGGAAAAGATTTTACAAAAACTTTTCCTATGTTGATTCTGTTAAAAGAGGAATATCACTGGATTTGGGCTTAAAAATATTAGCTGGAGGCTCAACTAGTGTCTTATATGATGAACTGGTAAAAAAAGAAAAAATCGTTTCTGCTGTTGGCGGTTACTTTAATGGTTTGACTAGGGGGAAAGGTATTGTTTATTTTTACGCAGTACCCAATGATGAAATTGATTTAATTAAATTAGAGCAAATGATTGAAAATTCTATAATCGACGCAATTGATAATAAAATTACTGAGGAAATGTTTATTATAGAAAAAAAGAAATATTATTATGATTCTATTTACTTAATGGATAGTATTTCTCAACCCGCCCAAACAGTAGGAGAAGCTCTTTCTGTAGGTTTAAAACTAAAAGATATTGAAAATTGGAATAGTTACTTAGAAAAGATAAATATTGAAGATGTAAAAGCAGAATTAATTAACTTTAAAAATAATAATAGTTTTGTAACAGGTACATTAAAATAAAATGAAATTATTTTTTTTAATTATAATATTTATCTTTCCATTTAATACAAATTCATTAGAGGTTAAAGAGCTGAAAACTAAGGAAGGTATTAATTTATGGTTTGTAAAAGATGATTCTTTGCCAATTGTGAGTGTGAACTTTAGCTTTAATTATGGTTCTTTTAACGATTATGATAAAAAATCTGGAACTGCTAATTTGCTTGCATCAATGTTAGACGAGAGTACGGAAAATTTAGATTCAAAAGATTTTCAGGAGCAGATGAAAGCACTTGGAATGAAATTAAGATTTTCTGTATCTCAAAATCAATTTTCAGGTTCTTTCCAAACAATAGCAGAAAATATTGAAAAAAGTTTTGAATTATTGAAAATGTCTATCAATAGACAAACTTTTGATGAAGAGGATTTGAAAAAAGTAAAAAATCAGATAAAGGCAAATTTAAGATTTAAAGAATCAGATATTTCAAGTATTTCTTCAAAATTATTTACAGAACATTTTTTTTTAGAGCATAAATTTTCTAATCCTGTGGAAGGAAATAGTAAATCAATTGATATGATAACAATTGAAGATTTAATAAGTTTTAGAGATGATTTTTTTGTCAGACAGAGTTTAAAGATTGGAGTTTCTGGTTTCATAGATCAAAAAGAGTTGCTCGAACAAATTGATAATGTATTCGGAAAACTAAGACTAAAATCTAAAAATAATAAAATCATTCCAAAGTTTGAAAGACTAGCAGTTGGTAAAAAATACCTAAAAAAAACTTCTCCACAAACTTCAGTAGTTTTTGGACAAAAAGGGTTATCGAGAAAAGATATAGATTTTTTTTCCTTAAGAATTGTAAATTATGTAATTGGCGGTGGAGGATTTCAATCAAGATTATACAAAAAAATTAGAGAGCAGAATGGATTAGTATATTCCATTTATTCATACTTAATTCCATATAATGATGACGGTATTATACTAGGAGGGTTTCAGACAAAAAACGAATCAGTCGAAGAAACAATTAGTATGTTGAAAAGCGAGTGGGACAAGATAAGGCATGAGGGAATTACAGAGAAAGAATTTAATGAAGCCAAGTCATACTACCTTGGTTCTTTTTCTAGAAACTATACAAGTACTAGATCTATCGCTTCATTATTAAATACCATTCAATTTTATGAGTTAGGTATAAAATATTTTCAAGAGCGTAAAGAGATAATAAATAATCTTTCATTTGAAGAAATAAATTCAGTAGCAGGTAAAATTTTTGATTCCAAAAAATTATTCTTTTCAATCGTTGGAGGAAATTAATGGCATATACATATAATATGTTCAATAAAATTGAGAATATTAATGTAGATCAGAATGTGTTGTATAAAAAATTATGTGATGTCCATAAAAGAATTATTAATGAATATAAAGAAAATAAATTAAATTTTTTGTCAGTAGTTAAAAACGATCATGAAATCAAAAGAGTTGAGCAAATTTCTCTTTTTTTTAAAAATTTCGAAAATATTTTACTTTTGGGGACAGGTGGTTCTAGTCTTGGAGGAAAAACTTTAACTTCTTTAAAAAAAAAAATAGATTCAAAAATTAAATTATATTTTATTGAGAATGTTGATCCTGACACAATTCAGGATATTCTGTTAAATATACAAATTAGTAAAACAGGCATCATAATCATTTCAAAATCTGGAGAAACTATTGAAACACTAGCTCAATTTTTTATGGTCAAAAGCTATTTTAAAAAAAGAAATGAAAAACTAGATAAAAAAGTATTAGTTATAACCGAGGAAAAAAAAAGTACTTTAAAAAAAATTCAAGAAGAAATGAAATTTGAATTTTTGCAACATGATCCAAATATAGGAGGTAGATATTCAGTCTTTTCAATAGTTGGTTTGTTACCAGCAAAATTATTAGATATTAATATTTCAGATTTACAACAAGGTGGCTTGGAAATAGTGAATAAAATGCAAACCTCGAGAGAGGCAAGAGACTTTTGGCCTGCTCAAGCAGCTATTCAAAACCTGCATTTAATTTCAAAGGGGTTTAATCAGTTTGTTATAATGCCATACTTGGATAGGTTATGTGATTTTTCTCTTTGGTACAGACAATTGTGGGCTGAAAGTATTGGAAAGTCAGGTTTCGGAAGCACCCCGATAAATGCTCTTGGAACAGTAGATCAGCATAGTCAACTTCAACTTTATTTGGAAGGGCCTAAAGATAAATTTATAACTTTTGTAATGTCAAAAAATAGTGATTTAGATAATAAGTTAGATTGTTTTATTACAGATAATTTTAATTTTGAAAAACTTCATAATGTAGGTATGTTCGAACTATTGAGGGCTGAATTCAAAGCAACATTCGAAACTATTAAAAATAAAAATATTCCCACAAGACTGATTGAAGTAGATATAATTGACGAAAAAAGATTTGGAAATTTGTTAATGCATTTTATTTTAGAAACAATTTATACCTGTTACATGTTAGATATAAATCCATTCAATCAGCCTGCAGTTGAAGAAGGGAAAAAACTAACTTTAGAGTTTCTTAATAAATGAATCGCATTAAACTACTCAGTAATGAATTAATTAATAAAATAGCTGCTGGGGAAGTCATTGAGCGGCCATCCTCCATTGTTAAAGAATTAGTAGAAAATAGTTTAGATGCAAATTCTTCTAAAATCGATATTTTAGTGAGGAATGGTGGTAAAAGTGAAATAAAAATTGTTGATGATGGCACTGGTATTTCTTATAAAGAAATTGAATTATCAATTCAAAGGCATGCCACCTCAAAACTAACTTATAATAATCTTGAAGAAATTAATAGTTTTGGATTCAGAGGAGAGGCATTACCATCAATCGCTTCTGTTTCAAAAATGAAAATAGAGAGTAAATCTAGATTAGATGATTCTCAGTCAGAGATGTTTTTAAATTTTGGGCAATTAAAATATTTAAAACCAAGTGCAAGCATTTATGGAACTACAGTAACTGTAAAAGATATTTTTTTCTCAACTCCTGCACGATTAAAATTTTTAAAATCTGATAAACATGAAAATTTAATGATAAAAAGAACTTTGCAAAAACTAGCTATTTCGAACCCTAAAGTTGAATTTAATTATTTTAATAATGCCAAAAAAATCTTTTCAACAAAATCTTATATTAATGTATTTGAAAAATCTCTGAGAAAAACAGTAATTGATATAATGGGATTAGAATTTGATTCTAACTTAGTTACATTAAATCAAGTTTTTGAAGAAATTGAGTTCAAGGGATTAATTGGCTTACCGACATTTCATCATTCCAATAGTTCTAATCAATACATATTCGTTAACGGGAGAGTAGTAAGTGATAAAAGTATTAATGGATGTATTAAAGCAGCGTATAGAGATTTTCAATCATATGATAGGTATCCACAAGTTATTATATTCATTGAAATGCCATTTAAAGATGTGGATGTTAATGTGCATCCTGCAAAAAATGAGGTTAGATTTAAAGACAGCAACAAAATAAGGTCTTTATTAATTAAATGCATTAGAAATTCGCTTTTGGATGCAGGGCATAGATCAAGTTCTGTTAACACTAAGAAAATTATAAGAACTATATATAACGGCAGAAAATCAGAAAATAAAAATTTAGATTTTCTTTTTAATAATACAAAGGATACGGAATTTCAGATTGCTCAGCAAAATCAGAGTGATTGGAATCTAAAAGAAAATAACAATGAATACAAAAAAAATAATCATTTGCTTGGCTACGCTAAATGTCAATATCATGAGAATTATATTATATCTCAAACAGAAGACGGCTTGATAATTGTAGACCAGCATGCAGCTCATGAAAGAATAGTTTATGAAAAATTAAAGAAAGATTATTATAATAAAAAGACTGAAACTCAAATTTTATTAATTCCAGAAATAATAGAAATTGATTCAGCGGTTTTATCACTAATCGATAGGTTTATACAAAAATTAAAGAAATATGGTTTGGTTTTTGAAAGATTTGGAAACGATTCAATAGTTGTAAGAGAAATACCGATTATACTTGTAAATTGTAATATAAAACTAATGGTTATAGACGCAATCTCACAAATTTCAGAAATGGGTGATACCGAAGTTTTAGAAACTCAAATAAATAAAGTTTGTTCATCTATGGCTTGTCATGGTTCAATAAGGTCTGGCAGAGAAATGAATATTGACGAAATGAATAAATTACTTCGAGATATGGAAAATACATCGTTCTCAGGGCAATGTAATCATGGGCGACCAACTTATATAGAGCTAAAAATTGAGGACATTGAAAAGTTATTTGGCAGACGTTAAAAATTTAAACAATTTTGAAAAAGAAAAAAGCTGAGTTACTTATTTTTTTTATTTTAATAATCTTCAGAAAATTCTCCTCTTGAATAGTTGTTCTTTTATTTACTTCAAAAACTCCGAAACAATTCTTTTTAATACATCTGTTTAGATGTAATTTTTTAATTACTTTTAAAACAATATTTTGCTCATATGGAGGGTCAAGAAATATCAAATCAAATTCACTTTGTTTAAAATTTTTCTTCAAAATATTCCCATGATAAAAGCTTGATCTATCAAATAAACACAGTTTTTCACAATTTTTTTTCGTTAAAGAAATGGATTTATAAGAAGCATCAAGAAATAAAACACTTTTGGCACCCAAAGATAACGCTTCAATTCCAATCGAACCAGAGCCACAAAAACAATCTAATACTTTCATTTCATATAAATTGAGATCTTCTTTTTTTAGCATGCTTATAAGTGTATTAAAAATCATTTCCCTAGCTTTAGAACTAGTTGGTCTTATTTTTTTATCAGTAGGACTCTCAAGAGACCGTCCTTTAAGCCTTCCAGAAACCACTTTCAATTTTGAAACCTATTTGCTTTAATTTATATAAAACATCTTTTTGATTAATTTCAAAAAGTTTATTTTGTTGAACTTTGTTAAGTTTAAAAGGACCATATTCAAATCTTTTAAGCAAAATTACTTTTAACCCTAAATGTTCCATTACTTTTCTTATTTCCCTATTTTTTCCTTCAAATAATGTTATTTCGAGAAAAGTTTTATTTTCATAATATTTTATTTTTTTTACCACCATAGGTTTATAATTTATCCCATTAATAGATACTCCTTTAGATAGTAAATCTATGATTTGTAAATCATATTTTCCTACAACTTCAACTAAATATTTTCTATGTATTTTACCATTAGGTTTTTCAAGATATGACGAAAGACTGGGATTGTTTGTCAGAATTATCAATCCCTCAGAGTCTTCGTCAAGTCTTCCAACAGAAACTACACGGGGTACTTCTTTTGGTAAAACATCAAAAATTGTTTTTTTTTTAAACTGATTTTTATTCGAACAAACTAATCCTTTAGACTTATTAAAAATCCATATTCTTATTTTACTAAACTTCAGGTTTATACCGTTTACTTTAATTTTTGAAATTTTATCGGCTCGAATTATAAAATCTTTGTAAATTTCACCATTAAGAGTAATCTTACCATCATTAATTAATTTTTCTGCATCTCTCCTTGAGCAAATTCCTGCATGTGAGATTAATTTAACAAGTCTGACTATTTTATTTTTTGATTTTTGCGTTTTTAATAAATTCATCAAATATGACTATATCATTTTTATCAATTAAAAATTCTGGATGCCACTGTATACCAATACAAAAGTTTAGATCAGCAGCTTCTATACCTTCGATTACTTTATCATTAGCAGTTGCATTAATTTTTAATCCTGAACCAAGCTTTTTTACAGACTGATGGTGCGCTGAATTAACAAACATTTTGTTTGCACGAATAATTCTATGTAATTTTGTATTTTTAATAATATTTACTTCGTGACTAGGTTCGTCTCTTGGATTTTTTTGTTCATGGTTTATATTTGTATCAAGTTCATTTGGTATATGTTGAATTAATGTACCACCGTAAACAACATTTAATAATTGTTGCCCTCCACATATACCAAGAATTGCTATTTTATTTTTAATTGCAGTTTCCGTGATTTTAAGTTCGAAGTTTGTTCTATCAGTCTTTAATGTAATTTTGTCAGTTTTTATTTTTTCGCCATAGATTTTAGGGTCAATATCAAAGTTTCCTCCTGTTATTAGCAAGCCGTCAATTAAGTCAATATACTTATCTATTAAATTAATTTCTTGTGGAATAAATACCGGTAAACCACCTGCTTTTATTACAGAGTCAGAGTAATTTTTTCTTAATGCATACCAAGGATATTTTGAATAGTTCTTGTTTTCCTCATAATCAAGTGTTATTCCAATTATCGGTTTATTCATAATTTCTAACTGAATATATTAACACATGAAAAAAAAATGTAAAATTCGTATAAAAGAAATTGAAATTATTTTTGATTTACTCACAACACAAACTGCTGAGTTAATTTGGAACAAATTACCTTTAAAAACCAGATTGAATACATGGGGTAAAGAAATTTATTTTTCGTGTGATATTGATGCAAATCTTGAAAATAATGCTAAATCAATTATGAAATTAGGTGAGATTGCATTTTGGCCTGAAGGAAAAGTTATAGCTATTGGATTTGGTCCAACTCCAATATCAATTGAAGGTGAAATAAGATTGGCTGCTGATTGTAATGTTTGGGCTACAACAGATGATTCAATGAGCAAATTAGACATTATTCAAAACGGAGAAATTGTAGAATTATTTAAATTATGATATGAAAAAAATCAGTAATCCAATGCGATTTGCTATAAATTTGGCAAAAGATAATCAATGTGAAAAAGATATTCCGGTGGCATGTGTTATTGTAAATGAGCATAATTTTTTAATCAGTAAAGCTATCAATATGTCTGAAAAAAAGCATGACCCAACTGCTCATGCCGAAATTGAGGCGATTAAAAAAGCATCAAAAATCTTGAGAAAAGACGAATTCAGGAATTTAAGTTTGTATGTGACACTGGAACCTTGTCCTATGTGTGAGGCAGCAATCATTATTTCAGGTATAAAAAAAATATATTTTGGAGCATATGATATATCTTTCAAAAGAAAATTATTTGAAAAAAAGAAAAATTATCATAATTATAAAAGTAAACTCCAATTTTTTGGAGGTATTTGTGAAGAAGAATGTAAAACTTTAATGGATAATTTTTTTAAAAAAATTAGAAGAGATTAAAAATTTTTTAATCCTATATCTGTCCTAAAATATCCATGTTTCCAGTCAATAATTTTCAAAGCTTTGTAAACTTTTTCTCTTGCTTTTTTTAAGTTTGAATCTTTAGCAGTAATAGCTAGAACTCTTCCCCCACTCGAAAAAATTTTTTCATTTTTTAATTTTGTTCCACAATGAAATACTTTAACACCTTTAATATTGTTTGCTCTTTCAATATTTTTTATTTCAAAATTTATTTTAAATTTTTCAGGATATCCCTTAGAGGCTAAAATTACACATACAGAGACATCATTATCTACAATAGATGGAAGTTTTTTAATATTATTTGTTGATGTATCATAAAGAACATCAAGAAAATTGTTTTTTACTTTCCTCATAATTGATTGGCATTCGGGATCACCGAATCTAGCATTATACTCTATTATTTTAGGACCTGAGTCAGTTACCATTATTCCAAAAAATAGTATGCCTTGAAAAACTATATTTTCTTTATCGAATGCTTTTTTTGTTGGATTTATAATTGTTTCAACAATATTCTTATACAATTTTTTAGTGATTTTTTTTGATGGAGTAAATGCTCCCATACCACCTGTATTAGGACCATTATCATTATCGAAGGCTCTTTTGTGATCAAGTGCATAATCAAATATCAAAATTTTATTTTTATCAACAAAAGAAAAGAAACTAACTTCAAAACCACTCAAATGTTCCTCAATTAAAATCTTTTTACCTGCAGCACCAAATTTTTTCTTTAAAAATATATCTTTTAATGCAGTATTAGCCTCATTTTTATTTTTACATATTAAAACACCTTTTCCTGACGCCAGTCCATCAACTTTAATTACATATGGAGGATTATAATTTTTAATAAATTCTTTTGCTGAATTAATTTCGTTAAAGCATTTATATTCTGCAGTCGGAAGTTTATTTCGCTTAAGAAAATCTTTGGAAAAAATTTTTGAAGTTTCAATTCTAGCAGCATTTTTTGATGGACCAAAAACATTGATTTTTCTATCTCTTAAATAATCACTTAATCCTTGAGCAAGAAATTTTTCAGGTCCTATAATGACTAAATCTATATTATATTTTTTACAAAAGGAAAGAATTTCATTTTTATTATTTGGATCTTTTTCAATGCAAATTGCTATTTCAGTTATTCCTCCATTTCCAGGAATGCAATAAATTTTATTACTCTTAGGCGATTTTGAAATTGCCCAACATAATGCATGTTCTCGTCCACCATTTCCAATTACAAGTATATTCAAATAATTCCTTTAATTTTAAATTTAATTTTATAAGATTATTATATGCCTCAACCTTCAAATTTAAAACAATTTACTGTTTCAGAGTTAAATAAATCAATAAAAAAGATAATTGAGAATCAATTTAGTTTTATAAAAGTTAGCGGAGAGGTCTCAAAAATATTTAAACATTCTTCCGGTCACCTATATTTTACTCTTAAAGATGAATCGGATAACATCTCTGCGGTTTGTTGGAGAACTAATGTTTCTAATTTGAAAATTATACCTAAGGATGGAGACATTATTATTATTAAAGGAAAGATTACCACCTATGCTCCTCAATCAAGATATCAATTAATAGTGGAAGAAGTTGATTATGAGGGCGAAGGGTTTTTACTGAAGAAACTTGAAGATTTAAAAAAAAAGCTCTCTGATGAGGGTTTATTCGATGAAAATAAGAAGAAAGTACTACCGCTAATATCAGAAAAAATTTGCATCATTACTTCCATCTCTGGAGCTGTAATAAGAGATATTATTCATAGGATAAATGAAAGGTTTAAATTAGAAGTTATAATTTATCCCGTAAAAGTACAAGGAAAAGGTTCTGTTGAAGAAATAGTGAACGCATTGAATACAATTAACTTTGAAAAAATACATGGAAACAAAGACTTTAATATAGATCTGATAATAATTGCCAGAGGAGGGGGAAGTTTTGAAGATTTAATGCCATTTAATGATGAAAAATTAGTTAGAGGTATTTATAAATCATCTATCCCAATAATATCTGCCGTAGGTCATGAAACAGATATAACATTATCTGATTTTGTTGCTGATTTGAGAGCTCCAACGCCTACAGCAGCTGCTGAATTAGCATTACCAGTCAAGAAGGAACTTCTACAAAATTTAAAAGAAAAAGTAAACCTTTCTAAAAAAATTTTGAAAAATATTATTGAGGATAAGCTTTTTAGACTAGAAAGAATGAAAAATAAATTACCAAACTTGAACCATGTTATTGAGCAAAATTTCCAGTCTTTAGATTTAAACGAGATCAGATTAATCAACTCAGTAGACAATTTATTAAAAAAAAAAAAGCAAAAAATCAATAGTTTTTCTATTAAGTTTCAGCCAAAACTATTTGGGACAAAAATAAAAATTATTGAGGAAAAAATTTTTCAAATTTTAATTAGACTAAATAATTTAATAAATTTTAAAACTGAAAGATATAAACAAGAATGTACGAGTAAAACTAAACTTTTAAATTCATTATCCTATAAAAATGTTTTAAAAAGAGGATATAGTGTAACAAGATTTAAAAAAAGTGTTGTAAGTGATGGTAACAAGATTCCAGAAAATGGTGAAATGGAAATAGAGTATTTTTTAAATAAAATTAAAGTAAAAAAAATTAAATGAAAATATTTTTGATATTAATGCTTTTGTCAAACTTAGTTTTTTCAGATGATTTTGAAAATATCAAAGGTTGTTTCTGTGAGGGTGGAATGATTATTGGTAAATTAAATTCTAATCAAAAAATAAAAGTGAATAATGAGCTTATTTTTTTATCTGAAGATAATTACTTTACTTTTGCATTTGGAAGAAAGTTTGAACAAAAATTATTTATCGAAATTGATGGTAAAAAGAAAGAATTTAAAGTCAATAAGAAAAAATATAAAATCGAAAGAATTACAAACCTTAATCCTAGAAAAGTCAACCCTAAAAAGGAAGATATGAATAGAATATTGATGGACAAAAAAAATATTGATAAATCAAAAAAATTAGGTGTAAATGAAAGATTGTTTAAAGAAAATTTTATCTTTCCATTGAAAGGCAGAATTTCTGGTGTTTTTGGTAGTCAACGAATACTTAATAAAGTTCCCAAAAGGCCACACTACGGTTTGGATATTGCAGCTCCAATTGGTACACCAATAAAAGCACCTGCTGGAGGAAAAGTGAAGGGTGTTTTTAAGGATATGTTTTTTACTGGAAATACCCTTATAGTTGATCATGGACTTGGTATAGTTTCAATTTTTGCTCATTTAAATGACTTTAATGTCAAAAAAAATGATAAAATACAAAAAGGACAAGTTATTGCTACAGTTGGGAAAACGGGAAGAGCCTCAGGACCACATTTACATTGGGGCGTATATTTGAAAAATAAGCCTGTCGATCCCGAAATTTTAGTTAAATTCAAATTTTAATCTTTTCTATTTTAGACATTATAAACTCTCTTAACTTATATTTTTCTTTAAACTGAATGTGCATGTCCACCATTTTAATTTTAGAGTGAAACTTTTTATTAATTTTAATAAAATCTTTTTTTGTAGTTACAATTTGTAATTTTTTTTTGTCTCCTTTTTTAATTATACTTTTAATTTGATTATCACTATAAAAATGATGATCAGAAAATATTAATTTTTGTCTGATGTTGATTTTATTTTCAACCAGTGAAGAAAAAAAATTTTCAGGGTTTCCAATGCCACAAAATGCCAATACATCTTGTGTTTTGAGTTTGGGGAGAATTATCTTTTTTTTTGCAAAAAAAATCGGCAATTTAGAAAGACTCAGATCAAAATCTAGATTTTTCGAATTCTTTATAACAATAAGCGCATCAGCTCTTTTTAAGCCAAAATTTAATGGTTCTCTCAGAGGACCAGCAGGAAAAACTTTTCGATTTCCAAATTGGTAGTTATTATCTAGTACAATAAATGATAAATTTTTAAATACATGTTTACTTTGAAATCCATCATCAAGGATTATCAAATCTGCACCATTTTTTTGACATAGTTTTGCACCTAAATATCTGTTTCTAGAAATACAAACTGGGTTATTTTTAAAGTGAATTAAAGCTTCGTCACCAACATTTTTTACATTATCATTTGAATCGATAAGTTTGGCTTTTTTATTTTTTCCCTTGTAACCTCGAAGCAATATGTGAATGAATTCAAAGTCATTCAATAAAAGTTTTGATATTGCTGAAACGGTTGGAGTTTTGCCAGCGCCACCAATTACCAAATTTCCAATACATATTACGGGAATTTTTATTTTTTTCTCCTTTTTTAACATTCTATTTAACAAACACAGCAATATATAAATAATTGAAATGGGTATTAAAATTATATCGAATATATTGAACTTTTTTTGCCAAAAATATGGTGTTTTCATAACTTAAATTTTTCTCAGGTAACTTTTCAATGTTGCCCAAACAACATTTTTTTTTCTTTTTTCTGAAAGACATAAATGATGAAGTCTATTTTTTAATTCTTTAGTGTATTTTTTATTTTGAAAAATTTTTAAAATTTTTAAATAAGCTTCATTAGAATTTTTTAACTTTATTATTGATTTTTTTTTTAAAAATATTTTTTCAATTTCTATAAAATTATTCATAAAAGGTCCTGTAACAATTGGACAATTAAAATTTGCAGCCTCGATTAAATTTTGTCCACCATGATTTATAAAAGAACCGCCAATAATTACACAGTTTGATGTTTTATAAAATAAACCTAACTCATCAAATGTATCCGCTAAGTAGCAATCGGTTTTAGTGGTAATTATTTCTTGGTTTGATCTTAATTTGTATTCTATTTTTTTTCTTCTAAACATTTTTATAATTTGTTTTGACCTGTCAATATGCCTCGGAACGATAACCAATAATAAATTTGTTATTTTTTTTTTTAAGTTTTTTATATGTATCTACAAAAATTTCCTCTTCATTAAAGTGGCTGCTTGCTAATAAAAGAATAGTTCTTTTGTTTGTCTGCTTATTAAATTCTTTTAAATTTTTCCTTTCAACCGGAAGTTGTTTCGCAAAAAATTTTAGGTTTCCGCAAAATTGAGCATTGTTGCAACCTAGTTGTTTATACTTTTTTATTGCACTGTCGCTTTGTACTAAGCAGAGATCAAAGGCTTTAAATAGTTTTTTTGAAACAATTCTAAAGAAATTCCACCTTTTAAAAGATTTGTCAGACATTCTTCCATTCAAAAGTATCAATGGAATTTTTCGTTGTCTTACTTTACAGATCAAATTAGGCCATATTTCTGATTCTATTAAAATACAAATATCTGGCTTCCAATGTTTAAGAAATTTCTTAATTATAAAATCGAAGTCTAGTGGAGCATATTGAAGAACTAAATTTGTTATTCTTCTATTTGTCATTACTTTGTTAGCAGATTGAGTTGAGGTTGTTAAAAGAACTTTTGAGTTAGGAAATTCTAATAATATTTTTTTAATCAAAGGTAAAGTTGACAAAGATTCACCTATACTCGTAGCATTTATCCAAATTAGTTTACCTCCTGGTTTTTTGTTTGAGTAAAAACCATTTTTTTCTAGAAGACTTTTTAAGTCCTCCTTTTTTTTAAAGAGCCTTAAAATTAGATAAATTAGAAAAGGTAAATATAAAAAATAAGTTATTATTTTATAAATACTAAATATCATTAATTTGATAAATTATCTGCAAGATTTGTAATTCGGTTTAACTCATTCTCAAGATTTTTCATCTCTTTTTTTAAATCATTATTTTTTTTAATATGAATTGGATTTCCCCATACTGCAACAATTTTATTAAATGGAAAAATAAATAAAAATTTATCCCAAGAATTTAGTCTTTTTCCAAATCTTGAACCATAAGCAAGAGGAATTATAGGTACTTGCGTTAGTTTTGCCAGGGATATTAGTCCCTCTTTAACTTTCCTTTTTGGTCCTCTTGGTCCGTCTGGGGTAATACCTATGATATTATTTGAATTAATTTCTTTAATAATATTTTTGAATGATGAAAATTTATTTTTAAAAGACGAACCAACAATTGTTTTTATACCAAAGTATGAAACTGCCTTAGAAATAAGAACACCATCTGGATGACCAGAAATTAACATAGAAAACTTTTTTTTATTATTCCAGCAAAATGGTGTCATTAAAAGTCTTCCATGCCAAAAACAGACAATACATGATTTTTCATTTTTAAGAATTTTTTGTAAATTATGTAAATTTTTTACTTTCCATATAGATGTATGAAAACAAATTTTTAGATAAATAGAAATTAGCCAACTCAAAAATGATTGTACTTGTTTAATTCTGAATAATTTTTTTAACATTCTCTTTAAATTGAAGTTTGTATAAATTTTTATACAATTTTGAATTTTCTATTAACTCATTGTGAGTACCAGTATTTGAAACCTCACCATTATCAATTACAATAATTTTATCAGCATCATTAATTGTTGAAAGTCTATGCGCGATGATCAATGAGGTTCTATTTTTCATGAGAGTATTAAGTGCAATTTGAATTTTCTTTTCGGAGTTTGAATCAAGTGATGATGTTGCCTCATCTAAAAGTAAAAATGGTGCGTTTTTTAAAAAAGCTCTCGCAATTGCGATTCTTTGTCTTTGTCCTCCAGATAATTTTACACCATTTTCTCCTATTTCAGTATCAATTCCATTTGGAAGTGAGTTGACAAAGTCTTCACTACCAGAATTTTTTAACGCATCTAAAATTTCCGAATTACTTTTTTTTTTGGATCCATAAGTTATGTTAAAACTTACTGTACCATCAAATAAAGTTATATCCTGACTCACTATCGAAAAAAGATTTCTGAGTTTTTCAAGTTTAATGTCCTTAATATTCACACTATCCAAATAAATATTTCCTTTGTAAGGTTCATAAAAGCGTGGTAATAGATTCAAAATGGAACTCTTTCCTGCTCCGGAGTGCCCAACTAATGCAATTTTTTTTCCTTTGGTTATTTTAATATTGCAATTTCTAATTATGTCATTTTGAGAACTATTATATTTAAAAAAGACTTTTGAAAATTTAATTTCTTTTATATTTGTTAATTTTTTCAGTGGAATTAAATCTTTTTCAATTATTTTGGGTTTGGTATCAATTATTGAAAATACCCTTTCAGCAGATGCCATTGCAGTTTGAAGAGTTGCATTTAAATTTGCTAGAGACTTAACTGGTTGATAAGCCATTAATAATGCGGTTATAAAAGAAAAAAAAGTTCCAGGTGTTGTCGCTCCCTCGATCACTTGACTTCCCCCAACCCAAACTACAAATGCAATAGCTAATCCACCTAATGTTTCCATCAAAGGCCTAGCTATAGAACTTATTTTATTTGATCTAAATGTAAGTTTAAATATGTTTTCTATAGAATTATCGACTCTCTCTTTTTCGAAGCTTTGCATATTAAAAGATTTTACTGTTTTTATTCCAGAGAAAGTCTGACTGAGCTTAGAAGTCAGCTCACCAAAGCCTACTTGGGTTTGTGTAGATATTTTTCTTATGATTTTACCAATTTTTACAATTGGCAAAATTGATATTGGAAATACTATAAATGCAATAATAGCTAATTTCCAATCATGATAAAACATGACTCCTACTAAAAAAAGGATTGTTAATAAATCTTTGATAATATTTGTAATCACAGTATGGACCCCTCTTGTTAAGGAACCAACATCAGCTAAAAATCTAGAAACAAGTGTTCCAGAATTTAGTTCATTAAAATATGACAAATCACACTTTACTAGGGATGAAAACATTTCAGATTGAATGTCAGCTACTATTCGAAATCCTATAAAATTCATATAAACTGATTGAAAATAGGAGGCCATACCCTTAGTCACTGATATTGCTAGTATTAACAAAGGAAGTAAAATCAACATACTTGAGTTTTTATTTAGAAAAATATCATCTAGTACAGGTTGCATCATCCAAGCATGAATAGCGGTAGAAGCTGAGACTACTATCATACAAAGTAATGCTATTATTAATTTTAGTTTGTGTTTAGCTACATAATTTTGTACTAGTCTTTTTAGTAATTTTTCTGTTGTATTATGTTTCATCAGACTTTGCTTGCTGTTTTAATTACAATTTTTTTATTAAGTATTTTATTACAAGCTAAAACATCTGAAATTCTCAAATTGTCTGTATTAAAATTGATTTTATTTCCATTTAAATTAGTTACAATTCCACCAGCCTCATTTAATAGAATAAATGCTGCTGCTAAATCCCAATCATTTTTTTTTGTAAAACTTAAAGCAATATCAATTTCACCTTTTGCAACTAATGCAATTTTATAAGCAATGGAACCCATTTTTATTGCATTAAGGTGTTTAAAAAGTTTAAAATTTTGAATAATTTTTTCTTCAGATGAGCTGATTGCAATTTTACAATTCTCTACATGATGTGTTTTACTAACAATAATTTTATTATTGTTACAGAAGGCACCTCTATTTTTTTCGGCAAAGAATAACTCCTCAGTTAGTGGATTGTATATAATTCCTATTATAGGAATAGTTTTTTTAATTAAAGCCACAGAAATTGTATATTCTGGCTTTCCTTTTATAAATGACCTTGTCCCATCTATCGGATCCACACACCAAAACAAATTTTTATTCTTTCTTGAAAAGTCATCTTTAGATTCTTCTGATAGCCACCCAAAACTTGGAGTGAGTTTTTTAAAGAATGCTTTTAAAAATTTATTTATTTCTATATCTGCATTTGTAACAGGCTGAGATTCTGATTTTTCCCAAATTTTTATTTTATTTTCATTACAATTTTTTGCAATTTGTCCTGCTTTTATAACTGCTTGTAAGACTTTTTTTTTAAAATTGGAACTAAATTGTGTTTCATAAGAGTTCATTAACTAGATTCCAGCAATAGTCATATTTTGAACTAAGCAGGATGGACTGTTTACTGTAAAATCAAATTTTAAATCGTTTGCCGGAATCAAACGACTAAAAATATCAAAAAGATTTCCGGCTATTGTAATTTCTGATACCGGATAAGTAATTTCTCCATTTTCAACCCAAAAACCTGAAGCACCTCTGCTGTAATCTCCATTAGAAGGATTAATTGATGTGCCCATTAATTCTGTAACTAGCAACCCTTTTTTTATACCACCAATAAGATTTTCTTTAGAAATATTTCCATTTTCTAAAAATAAATTTGATGAGGAAGGAGATGGTAAAGTCGTTACACCTCTTGTTCCATGACCAGTTGGTTTCTGATTTAATTGTCTTGCTGATTCAAGAGAGTTAAAAAAAAATTGTAATTCTCCATGTCTGATCAAACTTTTTGCACTAGTTTCTATTCCTTCACAATCAATTATTTTTGTGTTTAGCATTTTTGGCAATCTAGGGTTATCTATTACATTGATTTCCTTATTAAAAATTTTTTTACCAAGCTTATCTTTTAAAAAACTTGTTCCTCTTGCTACAGAGACGGCGTTAGCTGCTGACGCTAAATGACGAAGTAATGAAGAAGAAATTCGAGAATCATAGATAACATCACCTTTGCAAGTCTTAATTTTCTTGGAATTTAGTTTCTTAATAGCTTTTACAGCGGTTTCCTCTCCAATCTTTCTAAAATCTCCAAGTTCGTCAAAATAAACTTTACTTTTATAATCATACTCTCTTTCCATTCCAGAGCCATTTCCTGCTAGAATAGCTAAAATAAAACTACTATATGTTTTTGTAAATTCTTGATACATATCATTAGACCCAGCAAGTAAATATTTTGATTTTGTCCATGAAACTTCGGCGCCTTCAGAATTAATTATATTTTTATTTTCCAAAGCGCTATCCTCTAATAATGTCGCCTTATTCCTCAATTCATCAATTGAAGGTTCGTAAGTGTCAAATAAATCCAAATTATTTATCAACTCATAATCAAATTTTTTTACCAACTTTTTCTCAGCCAATCCACAATAATTGTTATCTGGAACTACAGATACCATATCAACCACCCTTTGTATCAATGTATCAATGTTGTCGAGTTCTAAATTACTTGACGAGATCATAGATTGTTTTTTGCCCTTAATTACACGAATACCAATCTGAGTATTTTGAGAGGACTCATTTTTTTCTAAAGCCTTAAGTCTTACTGAAGAACTTCTTGAAATGCTTTGCACCAAAAAAACATCAGATTGATCACAGCCCTTTTTCTTCAATTTTTCTATTATTTCCAAAATAAAATTTTTATTCATGTTATTTCTTTATAATTTAAATGATATATTTACAATATATTATTTAATTTTACTTTTTATGTAAGCTATGAAATATTGGGTCATCGGTGGAAAATACGAAAGTACAAAGTTTTTAAAGATAAAAAAAAAATTTAAATTAGAAAAATATGGTCCCTATAATAGTTACGAGGAAGCTAAAAATATGTGGTCCGAAAATTCTTGGAAGTATGTTGATGACTGTCTTGTTAGATATAAGATTGTTTCTAAAAACTAGAATATTTCAAAATTACCAGAATCAGAAAAATCAAAGCACCAAGACCTGTATTGGATAAAAATATTCTACTCAATATTTCTGAATTATTAACATTAAAGTTTTTTATTTGAAAAAAAAGATGAATTAAAACTAATATGGAAAGTGTTAGACTTAAAAAAATTTCTGTCCCAATAGAAATAAATGAACCCAAAAATAAAAAATAACTTAATCCATAAATTAAACTTAAATATAATTTCGGTCTTGAACTTATTCTAATTGCTAAGGACTTAATTCCTATTTTTTTATCATCATCTAAATCTTGAAAAGCATATATTGTATCATACCCAACTGTTAAAAGAACTCCTCCAAGATATAAAAACATTAAACCAGTGTCAAAATTTTCTAAGAAGCTTAAAGCACCAATTAAAATTCCCCAATTAAAAACAAGTCCTAAAATTAACTGGGGAAAGAAGGTAATTCTTTTAAAAAGTGGATAAGAAAAAACAAAAGGCATAATCACGAAACCAAGCAAAATTATTTTAAGTTTAAAATTGATAACAATTAGGAATCCAATTAGTAATTGAAATAATAAAAAATACACAGCTTCGTTTATGTTTATAAGATTTCTTGCTAATGGTCTATTTTTTGTTCTTTGTATTTGCCTGTCAAATTTAACATCACATATATCATTAATAGTACACCCAGCACCTCTCATTATGAATGAGCCAGCAAATAACAATAAGTAAACCTTGATGCTTTCAAGGTTAAACCTTTGACTGTAAATAATTCCCCAGAAACATGGCCACATTAAAAGAAATGAACCATAGGGTTTATCATATCTTCCTAAAATTAAAAAAAACTGAATCTTGATGATTATTTGATTAAACATGATAAGTTAAACTTTTATTACATTTTAAACAGATGACACAAGTACGTATTTATACTTTAGAAAAAATTTTCAAAGATAGTACTATAAAGCTTTCTGATAAAAACCTGCATTATTTAAGTAATGTTATGAGGAAAAAAGTGGGAGATCAAATAAATATTTTTAACGAAAATTCAGGAGAATGGAATACTACAATAATCGAAATCAATAAATTCATAATTGTAAAAGTTAACAAGTTAGTAAGGAAGCCAGCAGCTCAAAAAGATATTTGGTTATTTTTCGGAATGACTAAATCAAGGAAAGTTAAACTCTTAGTTGAAAAAGTTACAGAAATTGGGGTTACTAGAATTATTCCAATTGATACTGAGTTTTCTGAGAGGTTTAAGATCAATACTAAAAAAATGAAAAAAATAGCAATTGAGGCAGTAGAACAATCTAATCAAATTAACCCTCCGATAATTGAGTTTAATGTAAAGTTAGAAAAACTTGTAAAAAACTTTAAAGACAACAGAGTAAAACTTTTATGCGATGAGAATTTAGAATCTCCAAATATTTTAGATTTTCTTTCAAAAAATAAAACACAAAAACTAGCTATATTTATCGGACCAGTGGGCGGATGGTCGAGGAAAGATCGTTTTTTTTTGACAAAATTAAATAACTTGTATTCTATTTCTCTTGGCTCAAGTGTCCTAAAAATTGATACTGCATCAATTTTTAGTGTTGCTTGTTGTAACTTACTTATGGATTGCTAAAAATGAATAAAAAATTATTAAAAACTGATTTAATCAATTATTTTGAAAGCGGTTGTAAAGACAAAAAGTATTGGAAGATCGGAACTGAACATGAAAAATTTGGTTACTCAGCAAATGATTTAAAACCCATAAAATACGAAGTCATCAAAAATATATTTAATGAACTCAATAATAAATTTGGCTGGGAGAAGATTTATGAAAATGGTTTAGTAATAGGTATGAAAAAATCTGGGAGTTCTATTTCACTTGAACCAGGTGGACAAATTGAATTATCTGGAGCACCTTTAAAAAATATTTTTGATACATGTTCAGAAGTAAACAATCATCAGTTTGAGTTAAGCTCAGTTTCTAAAAATTTTGGAGTGCAATACATGGGGATGGGTTTTAATCCAAAATGGTCATTAGAATATTTCCCGATAGTTCCAAAAAAGCGATATGAAATAATGAAAAGATATATGAATAAAACTGGTAAGCACGGACTTGATATGATGTTTAGAACCTGCACGATACAGGTTAACTTTGATTATGGTTCTGAAAATGATATGATCAAGAAATTTAGAGTTTGTCTTGCGATTCAACCAGCTATCATAGCCTTATACGCAAATTCTCCATTTCTTGAAGGTCAATTATCTTCTCACCTTAGTTATCGTTCTTGGATTTGGACTAAAACTGATAAAAACAGATGCGGAATTCTACCTTTTGTCTTTGATGAAGGATTTTCTTTTGAAATGTATGTTGATTACTTACTAGATGTACCAATGTATTTCCTAAAAAGAAACGGAGAATACATTGATTATACTGGTAAATCATTTAGAAAAATTCTTAATTCAAGTATGTCAGAAGATATGAATGAAACATTGAATATTAATGATTGGATTGAACATGCCACAACTGTTTTTCCAGAAGTAAGATTAAAAAAGTTTTTGGAAGTAAGAGGTGCAGACGGAGGGCCGTGGTCAAGTGTTTGTGCACTTCCCGCTTTTTGGACAGGAATTTTGTATGATCAGGCAATTCTTGAGGAGGTTTATGAAATGATTAGACATTGGACAAACTCAGATAGAGAGGAGTTTTATTCAACTGTCTCATTAAACGCTTTAAAATCTAAAACTCCGGACGGAGAGGATATAAAAGTTTTCTTGAGGAAACTTTTAGAACTTTCAAAAACAGGATTAATTAATAGAAAAATTTTAAATAAAAGTGGAGATAATGAATCCATTTTTTTAAACCCCCTCTTTGAAATTGTTAAAAATGGAAAATCTCCTGCTGAAATTTGGAAAGAATTATTTTTAAAGCAATGGAATAAAAAAATTGATAATATTTATAAATTTAATTCATTTGGAAAAGAATAATGGTATTGGTTTTATAAAATGAAAAACTTTAAGAGCATCAGCCAGGTGAGGACTTCGATAGATAAAATAGACTCGAAGCTTTTAGACCTAATCTACAAAAGAAAATTATTAGTTGAACAGGCCGTCAAATTAAAAAAAAAAAGTCAAATAGTTGATAAAAAAAGAATTCAGGAGATTTTAGACAAACTTGAACTGGAATCACGAAAAAAGAAAATCCCAGAGGGATTAATTGCAAAGATTTGGAAAATAATGATAAAAGGATTTATAAGTTACGAAAGAGAAATTTATGATAAAGTTCATAAAAAGTAGATTTAAACTGTTCCTCCAACAGTCAAATTTTCAACTTTGAGACTTGGTTGTCCAACACCTACTGGGACTGATTGTCCTTCTTTACCACAAGTACCTATTCCGTTATCTAGTTGCATGTTATTAGCAACCATGGAAACTTTTTTTAAAACTTCAGGACCATTTCCTATTAATGTTGCTCCTTTAAGTGGTCTTTCGATTTTGCCATTTTTGATCTTATAAGCTTCAGAAGCGCTAAAAACGAATTTACCAGAAGTAATGTCAACTTGACCACCGCTAAATTGTGTTGCATAAATACCGTCCTTTGTACTTTTAATAAGTTCTTCATGCTCATATTTACCATTAAGCATATATGTATTTGTCATTCTAGGCATAGGTATACTTGCATAATCTTCTCTTCGACCGTTGCCTGTAGGTTTTGTTTTCATGAGTCTTGAGTTTAGTCTATCTTGCATGAAATTTTTAAGTATACCATTCTCTATTAAAACCGTATTTTCTGTAGGGGTGCCTTCGTCATCAATTGTTAATGATCCTCTTCTATTTGGAATGGTACCATCATCGACTATTGTAATTTGTTTTGATGCAACACTCTGACCTACTAAATTATGAAAAACAGAAGTTTTCTTTCTATTGAAATCTCCTTCTAAGCCATGTCCTATTGCTTCATGTAAAAGAATTCCAGGCCAGCCTGGCCCCAAAACAACCGTTTGTTCTCCGGCAGGTGTTTCAGTTGCATCAAGTTTTGTCAATGCTTGTTTGTAAGCAGAATCAACAGCACTTTTCCAAACATCATCTTTAAAAAGTGTGTCATACATATATCTCCCACCTAAACCAAAAGAACCGGTCTCTGTAATCATTTTCTCCTGAAGAGTTACATTAATGTTTAAACGAACTAATGGTCTTAAATCGGAAAACATATGATTTAAATTTTTAAGTATTTCAACCTCCTGATAATTTCCAGCTAGGGTTATTGATACTTGACTTATTCTTTTATCTTTATTTCTAGCATATTTATTTATTTTTTCTAAAAAATGTATCTTTGATTTAAATTCGTGACGCATTAATGGATTTTTTTCCGAATATAATGCTTTATTTGTTCTGGGAGGGATTTTTTGATTTAAACTCTTGCCCATTTCAATTTTATTAACCATTTCGATAGCATTTTTTAGAGCCAATTCATTTAAATCTGAGCAATGTGCGAAACCTACAGAATCATCTTTTACAACTCTTAACCCAAATCCTTTATCTTCGTTAAAACTCGCACTTTTAATTTTATAATCGTCATAGATAAAGTTTTCTGAAAAAGTTTTTTCTAGAAACAATTCGCCATCATCATAGCTATCAAACAATTGCTCAATTTCTTTTTGAGTCTTGATATTATCTAATTCTTTGAATATGTTACTCATGTTAATAAAATTTAAAAAATACCTTTAAATTATGATAAATTCTTATTATTAATACAGTATATTTAAAATGAAACAATTGTTTTTTTAAATAAGACTATTATATTATTTTTATGAGATATTTTATGAAGTTTTTTTTTAGTATATTATTATTTCCAATTCTTATATTTGCAAAAGGGCAACCCACTGAGTGGCAAACTGGATTTCAAACTCCTGCGTCCCCTTTGATGGAGGAGTTGGTAGACTTTCACACAATGGTTTTTTGGATCATTACCGCTATTACAGTATTCGTCTTTATTTTGTTGGCTTATGTTTGTTATAAATTTAGTGCAAAAAGAAATAAGAAACCAAGTAAAGTGACACATAATTCTGCACTTGAAGTAGCTTGGACGCTCATACCAGTGCTCATTTTAGTTATTATTGCTATTCCGTCTTTTAGACTTCTTTACAAACAAAATGATTTTTCTAACATTGACATGACAATTAAAGCCACAGGATATACATGGTTTTGGGCTTATGAATATCCAGATCATGACGATCTTGCATTTGACTCAATAATGCTATCAGATGACGAATTAAAAGAGGGTCAACCAAGACTCCTTCAAACAGATAATGTAGTTGTTGTTCCTACTAATAAAAATATTAAAGTTCTTATAACTAGCGACCCTTCAGGTGTAATTCATTCATGGGCAGTTCCTTCCCTAGGTGTTAAAACTGATGCTATACCTGGAAGGTTAAATGAAACTTATTTTAATGTCAAAGAACCTGGTATGTACTACGGTCAATGCTCTGAATTGTGTGGTCCTGGTCATGGTTTTATGCCTATAACAATAAAAGCTGTTTCGGAAGATGAATTTGCTAATTGGCTCATTGATGCTAAAAAAGAATTTGTGAATAGTGGTACAAATGATAACTTTGTACTTAAATAAATAATATCGGAGAATAAATATGTCAGAATCACATGCAGAACCAACCTTCTTTAAAAGATACTTTTTTTCGACAAACCATAAAGATATTGGCGTTTTATACCTGATTTTTGCAATTGTAGCTGGTATTATTGGCGGAATTTTTTCTCTACTTATTAGAATGGAATTAGCTGAACCAGGAATGCAAATTCTTGGTGACGATTATCAAAAGTACAATGTGTGGATTACCTCCCATGGATTATTAATGATTTTTTTCATGATAATGCCTGCAATGGTAGGAGGTTTTGGTAATTATTTTGTACCATTGTTGATTGGTGCACCAGACATGGCTTTTCCAAGAATGAACAATCTTAGCTTTTGGTTATTAGTTCCATCAATTGCTTTATTAATTGGTTCTGGTTTCGTCGATGGTGGAGCAGGTCCTGGTTGGACAATGTATGCCCCACTATCAACCTCAGGGCATGGTGGTCCAGCTGTCGATATGGTTATTCTTTCAATGCATTTAGCTGGTGCATCGTCTATATTAGGCGCTATAAACTTCATAACAACTATTTTTAATATGAGGGCTCCTGGTATGACAATGCACAAGATGCCTCTGTTTGTATGGTCAATTTTAATTACTGCTTTCCTTCTACTCTTATCTTTACCCGTATTAGCTGGTGCGATAACTATGATGTTGACCGACAGAAACTTTGGTACTGCATTTTTTGCTCCAGAAATGGGAGGAGATCCGATTTTATTTCAACATTTATTTTGGTTTTTTGGACATCCTGAAGTTTACATTTTGATTCTTCCTGGTTTTGGAATAATAAGTCATGTAGTTTCAACTTTTTCTAAAAAACCAATATTTGGTTATCTAGGTATGGCATATGCGATGGCTGCAATCGGTGTAGTTGGGTTTGTGGTTTGGGCTCATCACATGTATACCACTGGCCTCGATGTGGATACTCGAGCTTACTTTCTTGCCGCAACAATGGTGATTGCTGTTCCCACAGGTATAAAAATTTTTAGTTGGATAGCTACAATGTGGGGTGGCTCAATAGAATTTAGAACTCCTATGTTATTTGCCATAGCTATGATTTTTTTATTTACATTGGGTGGTGTTACTGGAGTTGTGTTAGCTAACACTGGAATTGACGTTGCATTGCATGATACATACTATGTCGTTGCTCATTTTCATTATGTGATGTCGATGGGAGCTTTGTTCTCGATTTATTCTGGTTTTTATTATTGGTTTAGCAAAATGACGGGTAAAGAGTACAACGAATTTTTAGGGCAAATCCATTTTTGGCTTACCTTTATAGGTGTAAATATTACATTTTTCCCAATGCATTTTTCTGGTTTAGCTGGTATGCCTAGAAGAATTCCGGATTACCCTGATGCATTCGCTGGATGGAACTATGTTTCAAGTATAGGGGCTTATATTTCTGTTTTCGCCGCTTTCTTCTTTGTATTTGTAATCATAGAAGCATTTGTCAGATCGCGAAAAGCTGAGGCTAATCCTTGGGGAAAAGGAGCAACAACTTTTGAATGGAAATTAAGTTCACCTCCACCTTTTCATGCTTTCAATGAATTGCCAAAAGTGAAATAGTTATTAATTCTCATGAATGTTTCCACTTCAAAGGATAAAGTTAACGATACCCTTGAGTATGAAAGCTCTATTTGGGATTACTATTCCTTACTAAAACCTAGAGTAATGTCCCTTGCTATATTTACGAGCATTTGCGGTCTCTATTTAGCACCTGGTTATCTTCATCCATTTTTATCCTTTGTATCAATTTTCTGTATTTCTCTAGGAGCAGGATGCTGTGCTGCAATTAATATGTGGTACGACAGGGATATAGACTCAAAGATGGATAGAACAAAAAATAGAGCCATACCTTTGGGAAAAATTGATAGTTCAAATGTATTGGGTTTTGGAGTTTTGCTTGGTATCACAGGTTTGATTTTACTAGGCTTGGCTGTAAGTTACTTTGCAGCGATGTTACTAGCATTTTCAATTTTTTTTTACATTGTAATATACACGATGTGGTTAAAAAGAACAACTCATCATAATATTGTGATTGGAGGTGCAGCAGGTGCTTTTCCTCCTGTAATTGGTTGGGCTTGTGTAACTAATGATATATCCCTATATCCAATTATTTTATTTTTAATTATTTTCTTTTGGACTCCACCACATTTTTGGTCATTAGCTTTGTTTAAGGATACAGAATATTCAAAAGTAAATATCCCAATGCTTCCAGTTAAACTTGGTAAAAAAAATACAAAACTTCAAATTTTTATTTATAGCCTTATACTTTTTTTTGTGTCATTACTTCCCTTCATATTTAATTTAAATTCAAATTTTTATTTTATCATTTGTTGCATTTTAAACTTATTTTTTGTTTCTGGAGCATTTAAACTAATGAAATCAGATTCGCACCTCTCAGATAACAAAGCGTCATATTTATTTAAATATTCTATTTTTTATCTTTATGCTGTCTTCATTTCCCTTGTTCTTGACAAAAATTTCATTTTGTAAATATATGGATAATAAAAAAAAAAAAATATAGCTGTAGCGCTTTTATTATTCAGTTTAGTGATTATTTTTTATTTAGTTACCATCATTAAAATTTAAAATTATGAAAAGAAATTCAAATAAAATCAAACAAAAATATGCCATTTATTTAGCTAGTTTCGTTTTTTTTATGATTGCAGTAAGCTATGCTTCAGTTCCTCTGTATAAGATTTTTTGTGCAGTCACGGGTTATGGAGGTACTCCAAAAATTGTTGAATCAAATTCAAACAAAGTTGTTTCTAATATTTACGAGGTACGATTTGATTCATCGGTAGAAAAAAACTCATCCATTATTTTTGAACCATTATTAAAAAAAGTACAAGTCAGACCTGGAGAAAATAAACTTATATTCTATAAAGCCAAAAATAGTTCTGAAAAATCTGTAACTGGCATGGCATCATTTAATGTTACCCCATTAGGAGCAGCACAATATTTCAGTAAGATAGAGTGTTTTTGTTTTGAAGAACAAATTTTTGAACCAGGTCAAGAAGTTGAAATGCCTGTTTCTTTTTTTATTAATCCTGATATATTGGATGATAATTATGTTAAAAATGTTCAAGAATTAACACTATCATACACTATGTTTGAAAAAGAAAATTAATTATATAATGAGAAAGATATGAGTGAAAACCAGAAGCATCCCTATCATCTTGTAGACCCTAGTCCGTGGCCACTTGTTGTATCAATGGCAACTTTGTTAATGGCTGTAGGCGCAATAATGTTCATGCACTACGAGAAACAAATTCTTTTTTATTTAGGTTCGGCAGCAGTTGTTATTTCCAGTTTGCTTTGGTGGAAAGATGTTGTAAAAGAATCCCAAACTGGTGTTTATCATAATAAGATTGTTCAAATTGGCCTAAGATATGGAATGTTACTGTTCATCGCTTCTGAGGTTATGTTTTTCGCAGCCTGGTTTTGGGCTTTTTTCGATGTAGCCTTTTATCCAGGCTCAGAGAGTCCAGAACTAATAGGAAGAATGGATTCAATCGGAGGAGTATTCCCTCCCGAAGAAATTACTTTAATAGAACCGTTCGGTATTCCTTTGCTTAATACATTAATTCTTCTTGCTTCAGGCGGCACCGTGACTGTGGCTCATCATGCTTTAAAGTTGAATAACAGAAAAAAATTTCTTACTTATTTATTTTTGACAGTTGTTCTTGGAGGTATTTTTACTGGATTTCAAGCTTATGAATATATGGTGGCAGAATTTTCTATTGATGAAGGCATTTATCCATCAACCTTTTACATGGCAACAGGTTTTCATGGTGCTCATGTACTTATAGGCTCGATTTTTTTATTAGTATGTTTTTTTAGAGGATTAAAAGGTCACTTCAAGCCAGAAAAACATTTAGGATTTGAATTTGCAGCATGGTATTGGCACTTTGTTGATGTAATTTGGTTATTTCTATTTGCTTTTGTTTATTGGTGGGCGTCTGTTTAGTTCTCAAATTTAACAATGAAATTCATTTTAAATAAAAATTATGTTCTAGAAACAAGAACAATTCCGCTAGTTTCTTTTTTAGTTGCATTCTCTATACTCATAGGATTGTGTGTATGGCAATTAAAACGGTTAGCTTGGAAAGAGGAACTTATAAATTTAAGAGTTGAAAGATTTGAGAAAAATATTGTACCATTCGAGTCTTTAGAAAAGCCCGAGAACCACGAATTTACCAAAGTAAAAATTAAAGGTACATTCTATAATCAATTTGAGATGTATATGCCTGCTCTAAGTAAAAACGGAAATAATGGTTATCATATTCTAGTGCCATTAAAACTGATTGATAACACTTATATAATATATGATCTCGGTTGGATTCCTCTAAGAAAAAAGTCAAAAGAAAAAAGACTAGAAAATATTGTTAATGACTTTCATGAAATGGAGGCTGTATTGAGAACACCAGGAAGAAAGGGAAAGTATCAACCCGATAACGAATTAGAAAACAACTTTTGGTTTTTTGTCGAACCCATTCAAATGTCTAAGTTTACTGGCTTGAATTTAGAGAAATTATTTTATTTAGAAGCAGTAAATAATGGACCTGCTGGATTTCCGCTGGGTGGACAAACCAGAATCTACATAAGAAATAATCATTTGCAATATGCTATTACTTGGTTTTTGATTGCTTTAGGACTAATTGGCGTTTTTATGGCTGCTTCTTTAAAGAAAATTAAATAAATATTGTAATAGTAAATGTTATACTGTTCAACAAGAGGTAGTGAAAATTCTGTAGAATTTGAGAATGTTGTTTTAAGTGGACTTGCATCAGATGGTGGTTTATTTGTTCCAAATAAAGTATCAAAATTTTCAAACGCAAAACTTAAAAAAATCAGGGATTTATCTTATGCAGAATTAGTAAATGAAATTACATGGGTTTTTGTAAAATCGAATATATCCAAAAAAGAGTATGCCGAGATTTGTAGATTAACCTACAAAAACTTTTCTGATGATGAAATTATTTCAATTAGGAAATTAAATAATAAAGAATATATTCTCAATCTCTATCACGGTCCTACATTAGCTTTTAAAGATTATGCACTTCAACTATTAGGTAATATTTACAATTTTATTCTAAAAAGGAAAAAACTTAAACTTACAATTATTGGAGCAACCTCTGGGGATACGGGTTCGGCTGCTATTCATGGCTGCTCTAAATCAAATCTACTTAAAATGTTTATTCTGTTTCCATACAATAAAGTGAGTCCCGTACAAAGAATGCAAATGACTACTTTTAATAAAAAAAATGTATTTAATTTAGCAATTAAGGGTGACTTTGATGACTGTCAAAATTTAGTTAAAAATTTATTTGAGATTAATGAAAAAGAAAAAAAATTTAACTTTGCTGCTGTAAATTCAATTAATTGGGTCAGAATAATGGGTCAAATTGTTTACTATTTTTGGGCATATTTTAATTGTTGTAAAAGTAATGAAAAAATTAATTTTTCAGTTCCTACCGGAAATTTTGGGAATGCATATGCTGCATTTGTTGCAATGCAATTAGGGCTTCCAATCAATAAAATTATTATTGCATCGAATCGTAATGATATCTTAACTCGATTTTTTGAGACCGGCCAGATGAAAAAATTTAAGACTCATGAGACTTTAAGTCCAAGTATGGATATACAGATCTCTAGTAATTTTGAAAGATTACTTTATCACTATATTAAACAAAATGAAGTCAAATCATTATTTACTAAGCTAAAGTTTAATGGACAATTTGATATAAAGAATTCGATTATTAATAAGATAAGAAAAGTTTTTTATGCTGGAAGATTAGACGATAAACAAACTGTAAATTGTATCAAACAAATTTTTTCTGAGCATAATTTAGTTGTTGATCCACATACTGCGGTTGGAATCTCCGTAGGTAAAAACTTTCTAGAGCAAAAAAATATAAAAAATGTTTACCTTGCTACAGCTCATCATGGAAAATTTTTAGATACAATTAAAAAGTCTTTAAAAAAGAATTTAGAATTACCAGCAAAGCTAAAAAATTTAAAAAATTTAGAAGAAAAATTTGATATTTTAGATAATGATATTACGAAAGTTAAAGATTATATTCAAAAAAAACTTAATTAGGCAGTTCCAGAATTTGGAATTAATTTTGAAAAGTCAATTCCAGACAATTTAATAGCTCTATTCCATTTGTCTTTAGCGTCAATATCAAAGATAAGGTCAAGTTTTTCAGTTATATGAAACCAACTATTTCTAATAAGTTCATCTTCTAGCTGACCAGGACCCCATCCTGCGTATCCAAGAGAAATAAAATATTTTTTAGGTCCTTTATTCATAGCAATATCTTCAAAAATTTTTCTGGTGCATGTCAGATTTATATCTTTAGAAATCTTAATTGTATTTGGTTCAAAATATTCTTGTGAATGAAGAATGAAACCATTTTCCTGGTTCATTGGTCCTCCTATATGAATTGAAAAATTATTATCGGTATTTTTTACATTAAGGTCCAGTTTTTTTATTAGATCGGAACTTTTAATATTCATTATTTTATAATTTAAAACAATACCCACAGCTCCATTTTTGTTATGATGAGTAATATATATAATACTTTTAGAGAAAAAAATATCCTTTAAATGTGGAATAGCACAAATTATATTTCCAGTTAAGTAGTTTTGCTTATTCATATATAAATTATGACAGTATTTTTTTTTAATTTCAATTAGAAGATATTTTGATGATAAGAGTTATTTTTTTTATTTTAATTTTTTTTTCCGAGTCAAATGCCAAAATCGTAAATTTGTCTGAGCACAGTACATTAGAGATTATAGATAAGCAAAATACTTTGAAATCTGGAAAATATTATTTTTTCGGTATTTCTATAAAATTGGATAAAGGTTGGAAGACATATTGGAAGAATCCAGGTGATTCGGGAGCACCATTAATAATAAATTCAGAGGATAACAGGATAAAAAATTTTGAAATTCAATATCCAACACCTAAAAGATTTTATGATTTGGGTATTGAAACAATTGGTTATGAGAAGGAGGTGATTTTTCCTATTAAAGTGGAGGTAATTGAAAATTTTAAAATTATTAATTTTGATGTTCAAATAGAATATCTAGTTTGCAAAGAAATCTGTATACCTGTTAATAAAGAAAAAAAAATTATATTATATTCGAAGAATAATATTGCCTCAAACAAACTGAATGATTCTTTAAATAATCTTCCAAAAAAAGAAGATATCTTTTTTGAATTAAAAGATATAAAGAACGAAGGAAAAAAGTTTATTGTAGAGTTTCAAAATAAAAAAAATCTTACTAATAATATCGACTTATTCTTATATTCTGAGCAAGATTTTTCAAAAAAAAATGAGTTAATTAATAGCGACAAATTACTTATTGAGTTAGATGTGGAATCAGATGAGATACAGCCAACTAATGAATTAGTAATTTTGATTTCTGGAAAAAATTTTGCTGAAGAAAAAGTAGTCAAATTAATTAAAGCAAATAAAAATCAATTATTTTCAATTTTATTTCTCGCTATAGTTGGTGGACTGATTCTAAATTTTATGCCCTGTGTTTTACCGGTTCTTTCTTTAAAAATATATACATTTATTAAACTAAGTAATCAAGATCAATTTAAGATAATTAAACTTTCTTTGAGCACAATTTCAGGGATTTTTTGTTCTTTTATTATTTTAGCACTTTCAACGATTTTATTAAAAGAACTAGGAAGAGAAATTAGCTGGGGTATGCAATTCCAAAGTAAAGAATTTTTATTGTTATTTTCATTTATACTATTTGTATTTTCATTAAACTTATTTGGATTTTATGAGATATTATTACCAAGTTCTATAATAAATAAACTTTCATTTTCAAAAAAAAATGAATATTTAAATGCATTTTCATCTGGATTACTTGCTACTATTTTAGCTACTCCATGTAGTGCTCCGTTTCTTGGCACTTCAGTAAGTTTTGCCTTTTCACAAGAAAATCTTTCAACTTTATCAATATTTCTAGCATTGGCCTTTGGTTTTTCTTTGCCATATTTTTTAATTATTATTTCCCCTAGATTAATAAATTTTCTTCCAAAACCAGGACGATGGATGACTAATTTAAGATATTTACTAGGATTTATGGTTTTGTTAATGTCATTTTGGTTAATTAGTATTTCAAATTTTTTGAATGTTTTTGTTCTTATATTGATAGGAGTAATTTTACTATTGTTTATTTTCCTTAAGTTAAAAATTAAATCTAAAAGTATTGCTATTTACATAATTTCATTTCTGTTTCTTATTTCAATTTTTTTTTTAAGAGAAGAGGCACCCCAAAAGGTTAAATGGGAAAATTTCAATGAAAAAATTTTAAATACTTATATTGATAATAATGAACTTATTTTTTTGGATGTAACGGCCAATTGGTGCATAACCTGTAAATTTAATAAATTTACTACTTTAGAAAATGATGAAATAAAATCATTTTTTTTTGAAAATAATGTAAAGTTAATACAAGCTGATTGGACTGAAAAAGATATCAGTATATTAAACTTTCTTAAGAAATATAATAGATATGGTATTCCATTCAATATTGTATACGGACCTAAAAAAAAAGAGGGAATCATCCTTTCAGAGATTTTAACAAAAGAAGCTATAAAAAAGAATATTAATTTGTTAAAATAAATTATGTTCATAAAATTAAATGATTCTTTTCCGGATGCAAGTTTGTACGTATTTGAATCTGGACCAAAAAAAATTAGCACTGCTAATTTGTTTGCAAACCAAAGATGTTTGCTTGTTGCTGTGCCTGGAGCATTTACGCCTACTTGTAGTGAAAATCATTTACCTGGATATATAAAGTACAAAAAGGAGATATTTGAAAAAAATATTGAAAAAATTTACTTCATTTCGGTAAATGATCCATTTGTAATGAATGAATGGGGAAAAAAATATAATGAGAATGATATAATTTTCCTTTCAGATCCATTTGCTGAGTTAGCTAAAAAATTAGATTTACAAATGAATTTATCACAAATTGGATTAGGTACAAGATTTTCGCGATTTGCGATGTTAATCAATAACAATATTGTCGAAAAAATTTTTGATGATCAAGGTGGTGAATTAGATAAAAGCAAAGCCGAAAATGTACTAGGAATTTTGTAATTTTTCAGACTCATCTCTTGCCATTTTATCAACCATTTCATTCATATTGTCACCACTATGTCCTTTAACCCATCTCCACTCAACTTCATGAATTTTTCTTAGAAAATCAAGCTCTTTCCATAAATCATAATTTTTTACTTTCTTTTTGTTACTTCCAATCCATTTATTTTCTTTCCAGCTTATAATCCACTGAGTTATTCCATTAATCACATATTTACTATCAGTGTTTATGATAATATTTGATTTTTCATTAAAATTTTTTAATGCATTTATAATGGCAGTCATTTCCATTCTATTATTGGTTGTTTGTAATTGACCACCTGATTCCTTCTTTATGATAATTTTATCAATTATAATGTATGCCCACCCTCCAGGTCCAGGATTTCCTGAACAAGCACCGTCAGTGTAGATATTTATTAAATTTTTGTTCATTTTAGTCTATTTTCAAAGAATAAGAATTATGAAATCTAAGAATTTTGAAATAGCTGACGGGATCCTTATTAATAAAGTGATCCTTATTGAAAATGTAATCATTAGCTCTTGTAAGTAAGAATCTGATTGAAGCTCCTCTCAAACAAATATTAAGAGATTTTTTCTCACTTTTATACAATTTTCTTTCCGATTGGTATCCTAGAATTAAATTTTTAAAAAAATTAATTTCAAACTTTTCATTATAAAAGCTCCACGCATTAATCAAAATTGCTAAATCATAAATATAATAATCAACACATGCGAAGTAGAAATCTAAAATTCCCGATATTTTTCTATCTATAAATAAAATATTATCAGGAAATAAGTCTGCGTGTACAATGCCTTCTGGAAGTTCTGATGGCCAATTATTATGAATGTATTTTATTTCATTTTCAATAAATTCTGATGATTTTGGTATTATAGAATTAAGCTGTTCTTGACATTTTTTAAAAAGGGTTTCCCAACTTGTAAGTCCAAAGTCATTGAGTTTTTTCTTATTAAAAGAAATATTATTTTTATGAAATCTTCCTAAAACTTTTCCAACCTGAAAGCAAATATTATCATCCCACTCGTTTAGACATTTACCGTTAATAAAAGAAAATAATGAAAAATATTTTTTATCAAACTGTTGAAGCCTTTGATTTCTTTTATCTCGGATAGGTATAGGACAATTTATTTCATGTTTTTGACAATATTCTAATAAATCAAAATAAAAAGGAAGATCTCTAATTTTTACTCTCTTTTCGTAAATAGTAAGAATAAATTTGTTAACAGACGTTTCAATTAAATAATTTGTGTTTTCAATTCCCTGCTCAATTCCCTTGTAATTAACTAGTGCACCGATGTCATAAAAGTTTAAAATTTCTCTAATATTCTCTGTAGATAAAATGGTATGAACAGCCATTTATTTATTCAACTTCAAGTCTACATTTAGAATTGACTTTTTGATTATTTCTTCATCTTTTTTTTCAGAAAGATCTTTTAGTATTCTTTGTTTCGTTACTTTGGCTGCAGCGATAATTATTTCTCTAGAAATTTCTTCTTCAATTTTTAATTTAGTTTGATTGATTCTTTCTTCGCAATTTCTTTCCTTTTTTTTAATGGTGTCTGAAAGATTTTTTTTCATTCTATTTTGAATCTCTAGAGACTCTTTTTTTGCATTATCAACCATTTCTACTACTTTTTTATCGACTATGGATTTTTCTTTTTTAAAATTTTCCAGCACTTTTTTTGACTCATCTCTTATTTTCTTTGCATTATTAATTTTATCCTCAATCATTTTTTGTTTTTCATATAACATTTGATTGGATGAACGAAGTAGAGGCTTTAAAATTAGTAGAACAAACAATATGAATGATATAGCAACCCAAATAGTTGCATTGTCTAAAAATTCCATGGCAAATTTATCTATTTTATGTTGAGCATTTTTTTAAACTCGTTTGGACTTATTTTACTTTCTGTATCTAAAATTTTTTTATACATTAAATTGGATAATTCTAATGATTGTAAATATAAAGTTTCCCTGATCTCGTATTTTTTATTTTCTAAATCTTTTGTTGCATTTTGAATCTCTTTTTCAATTTTAGCATTGGTATTTTTAATTTCTGAATCGAAGAATAATTTATTTTTATCCATGGAATCTTTTATAATTTGATTAACTTTATCCTTACATGTTTCCATTTCATTTTGAATTTCTTCTTCTAATTGAGTAGACTCAATATTAAAATTTTCGGCTGATGTTATGTAATCATTAATTACTTTTTCTCTATAATCTCTTATATCTATTATTTTTGGAAAAAAAATAAAACTTACAAGTAAATAAAGAAAAATAAAGAAAATTATAAGCCAAAAAACCTGTGAAATATAAGAAGATGGGTCCAGTTGAGGCATACCTCCTTTTGATTCCTCAGCATTTAATAGTAATGGAAAATAAAGTAAAATAAAAAGTATATACTTTTTAAAAAAATTCATTGCTAAAAAACAAACAATAGTAATAGTGCAATTATAAGTGCAAATAAAGCTAGAGCTTCTACAAGAGCGAATCCTAACATTGTCATTGTAAAAACATGTTCTCTTGCGCCTGGATTTCTTCCAACAGCATTTATAAACGCTGCAAAAATATTCCCAATGCCTATTCCAGAACCAATAACTCCAAGTACAGCGATTCCCGCACCTAATAGTTTCGCAGCCTCAATATCCATGATAAATCTCCTATGTAAAATTAAATTTAATGTAAATGTATTGCATCATTTATATATAAACAAGTTAAAATTGCAAATACATATGCTTGTAAAAAAGCAATAACAATTTCCAAACCTGTTAATGCAATTAAGAAAGAAATTGGAATTAAACCACCAATGATGAATGAGTTAACACCAAGTACAAATACAAAACCACCAATTACCTTCAACAATGTGTGACCAGCCATCATATTAGCAAACAACCTTACAGATAAGCTAACAGGTCTTGAAAGATAAGAGATTATTTCAATTGGAACCAAAAGTAAAAGCATGATTTTAGGAACTCCGGAAGGTGCAAAAAATTTTAGAAATTTTATAATTCCGTGTTTAAAAATAGCCAAAAAAGTAACTGATAAAAAAATAAAAAAGGAAATAGCAAATGTCACAACTATATGGCTTGTCCATGTAAAACTGTAAGGTAACATTCCAACCAGATTTCCTAGCAGAATAAAAAAGAAAAGTGTAAATATAAATGGAAAATATTTCAATCCTTCCTTGCCTATATTATCTGAAATCATATTAGCAATAAACTCGTAACTAATCTCGATCAATGATTGAAGTTTACCGGGTATGAGTGTTGTTTTCCTCAATCCCAAAAATAAAATTAAAGTAATTAAAAATACCGAGCCTAACATTGCAAGAGATGAGTTTGTAAATGATATATCGTGACCAGACAATTCTATTGGTATTAATGTTTTAATTTCAAATTGTTGCAAAGGACTAGCCATGATTTTTTAAACCAAAGTTACTTGTTTAAACTTATAAATGTACGATACATATTCCAAAACCCTGCTGCAATACCTAAAAATAAAAAAATTAAAAAAAAAATTGGTTTTGAGTTAAACAAGTAATCTATTCCTAACCCTATTAAGCAACCAACTACGACTGATGCAACTAAGTCAACAGATATCTTATATGCGAAACTAAAATTATTTTGTTTATTTGTAATGTTATTTTTGATTAAATTTTCTTCCTTAAAACTTTTTATTTTTTTTCTAATGTTATTTTTTTCTGACATATTATGTAACGGCATTAATATAGTTATTATCGGCAAAATCTACTGAAACTATATCTGATATTCCTTTTTGAGTCATAGTAATTCCATAAACCCTGTCAACCATAGACATTGTCGTTTTATGATGAGAAATAATTAAAAATTTTGTTTTAGTGTTATTTTTGATTTCATTCAGCAGTTCGCAGAACTTTTCAACATTTGAATCATCAAGTGCTGCATCTACTTCATCAAGAATACAAATTGGTGACGGATTAATTAGAAAAATTGAAAAAATTAAGGCTATGGCTGTCAATGTTTTTTCTCCTCCAGATAATAAATTAATACTTGTTAATTTTTTTCCTGGTGGTCTTGCAAATATTTCTATTCCTGTTTGAAGTGGATCTTCAGAGGCTACTAACTCTAGACTAGCATTTCCTCCTTCAAATAATTTTTGAAATAATTTTCCAAAATTTTTATTTACCAGTTCAAAGGCATTTAATAGCTTTTTTTTACCCTCGTTGTTTATTTGGTTAATTCCTAACCTTAGCTTTTGAATCGCTAAGTCTAAATCATTCTTTTCTAACTCATATTCCTCTATTCTTTCAGTAATCTGTTTTTTTTCAATATTTGCACGTAAATTAACGGGACCCATCTGTTCTCTTTGGATATTTAATCTTTGAAGACTTTCTTTAAGATCTCCAATCAATTCTATTTTTTCATTTTGTAAAGAGTAATGCTCAATTATTTCTTCTGGATTACACTTAAGTCTCTCAAAAACTATATTTCGTAAATTATTTTTTTTTTCATTTAAATGAAATTGATTTTCTTCATTTCTAACTAGTTCAGTTTGTCTATCAGCGCGCAAAATATCAATTTTTTTTATTTCCTCATTAATTCTAGTTATTTCTTTTTTAATTTTTGAAACCTCTAAATTTTTTAGTTCTGATTTTTTAATTAGGTTTTTAATAGATTCATCAATATTTAAAATTTTAAGCTCTAATTCGGCTGGAGATTTTGAAAGCTCATCTTTTTCGTGACTATATTTTTTAAATCTTTCTTCTAATTTTAATAGTTGTCCTTCTGATTGGGTTTTGAATTCTTTATTCTGTTCAAGATCATTCTTTAAATATTTAAAATTTATTTCCATACTTAAAATTTTTTCATTTAGTTCTAATGTTTTTATCCTTTTCTCATCAATTTTCGATTGAATATTTTTAATATTTAATTTGATTTTTTCAGTATTACTTTTCTTTTCTTCATTTTTATCATTTGCGGTTTGTTCATCATTTTTAATAATTTTATTAAGTTCTGTATTTATTGACAGAATCTCATTTTTTAGAAACTCATAATTCTCATTTAACTTTTCAAAGCTGTTGACTTTAAATGCTCTTTCTTCCTGAAATTTTCTCTGTGAATGAACAATTTCCTCTAATTTTTTATCTAATTCATCCTTTTCCAAAATTATATTTTTTCTTGTTAATTCATTTTTATTAATCAATTCTTCATATTTTTTTCTCTCATCATGTAACTTATGTAAAATCTCATTAAATTTTTTTAATTCAGTATTCAATTTTTGAATTATTTCTCTATAATCGTACCAGTTTGGATCCTTATTATTTTTGTTCTTTGTAAACCCATCCCATCTCTTAAAATCGCCTTTTTTTGTAACTAATATTTGCCCTACTTGTAATTTTTTATTATTTAAATTGAGATTTTCATCCTCAAGAACAATTATCTGTGATAAAAACGCCTCAAGTACTGAAGGATAAGTTACATAATTTCTAAGTGAGTTTTCAGAAGCTTTTAATTCATCTATTTGTTTTTTTGTCCATTTTTTTGTATATTGACTTATGTTCGAGTTCAATTCGTTTTCTAAAACTGAATAAACAGCATTTTCATAACCTTTTTTTATTTTTAGTTGATTAAAAATTATGTTTTTATCCGTATCAATTTTTTTTTCTAGATTTTTAAGTGTGTTGATTTCAGTGTTTAGTTCTGTAATTTTACTATTAGTATTTTCTATTTTAATTTGATGTAGTGTTGATTCTTTGAATAGCTTATTTCTAAGATTGGCTAATTTAGTCACTTCTTTTTTCTTATTTTCAATTTGTTTAACCCGTGTTTCAATGATTTCCTTAAACTCATTCGTGCGATCATTTTTGAGATAATTGTCCATAGCTATAATTTTTTTGTTTAATTCGTTAGCCTGAACTGTGAGTTGATTTTTCTTTTTATCTAAAAAATCTTTTGATTCTTTGATTGTATCTTGCTTAAATTCTTCACCTAAAACTAATTGCATTTCATCAGCAAGATTAGATTCAAACATTTTTAATTTTTCTCGAAGATTAAAATCTTCTTTATGTTGATCACCTAATTTTTTTTTAAGATTTTCAATACTAAAATTTTGAATTTCGACATTTATTTTTGAGATTTTGTTATTAAATTCTTTTAGTTTATTTTTTTCATTAATTGTATCTTTTTCAATAATTTCTAAGGCATATAAAATATCTTGTTTTCTATTTAAAAGTGAATCTTTTTTATTAAGAAGAATATTTTTTTCTGACGATTTTAACTGTCTTTCTCTTTCTAAATCAAGTAGTGAGCTATTTGAAGTATTATAGGTTGATTCAATTTTTATTTTTTTATTTTCAAAATCTTTTAGTTTATCATTTGATATTTTTATAATTTCATTCAATTCCTGAGATCTTTTGGTTAGGCCTTTATATTCTGATTCAAATTGATTCCATTCTTGATAGAAAAGTTTTGATTCATTTTTCTTAATTTTATTTGTCATTTCCTCATACTTATCGGCTTGTCTAGCTTGTCTGCTTAACGATTTTTCTTGATTTTGTAGGGAGTAAATTGTGTCAGACAGTCTATCTAAATTACTTTCAGTTGCAGATAACTTTAACTCTGATTCATGTCGTCTTGATTGCAAACCAGAAGTCCCAGCTGCTTCTTCTAATATAATTTTTCTTTCAATCGGTTTAAAATTTATAATTTGGTCGATATTTCCTTGTCCGATTATTGAACTCGAACGAGAACCACTTCCCGTATCCGAGAATAAAACAAGTATATCTTTTGCTCTTACATCTCTATTATTAATTTTATAAAATGAACCAACTCCTCTTTCTATCATCCTAGATACAATAATTTGTTCATTACTAAAATTGTCATCTTGAGATAATTTTTCTAAGTAAATATTTACTTCAGCTATGTTCTTTGCTGGAACTTTTTCAGTGCCGCTAAATATAAGCTCATCCATTGATCCTGAGCGAAGACTTTTTGATGAACTTTCACCCATAACCCATCGTATAGCCTCAAAAACATTGGACTTTCCGCATCCATTTGGTCCTATGATACCTGTAACCCCGTCTTGTATTTCTATTTCAGAGGGGAATGCAAAAGATTTGAAACCTGAAATTTTTAACTTACTTACTTTAATCAATTTATTCTAGATATATCATTTTAAAAGAGACTCAATTTTCTTTTCAATAGCTTCAAGTGTTAAAACCCCATCGTATTTTTTATCATTAAAATATATTGTTGGCGTAGCTTTGATTTCGTACTCTTTTGAATATTTCAACCTATTTTTTAGTATTCCATCTTCAATCGATTTATTTCCAACACAAACTTTTATATCATCATCTTTGAGACCACCAAACTTTGCTATTTTGAGGAGCGACTTAAATGGATCCTTTGTTCGTGTCCAATCCTTTTGTTTTTCATAAAATACATCTAAAAAATTAAAATAATTCCTGTTTCCAGAACATCTGGCTATAACAGAAGCCTTTAGTGCAAACTTATCTAACGGAAAGTCGTTGTAAACATAAAGAATATTACCACTTTTTATATACTTTTCCTTTATTACAGACATAACATTATTATGAAATCTGGCACAATGTCCACAGGTCAATGAAGCAAATTCTATCATTTTTATTTTAGCGTCCTTATTACCTAATGACTTTTCTTCTAAAGCCTCTATCGTATCTACAACTTGAGATTTTGTTAGATTCGGAATTAATAATAAAATGAATATTGTTAAAATATAATTGAACTTGGTTTTAATCATTTTAGTAAGTTAATTAATAATTCTTTTTTATTTTTATATTATCTATGTAGTTAGTCTTAAAAAAGCAATTAATTTTTTTTTTAATCTCTTCTACCCGAAAAGCATACTCTAATGCATAGCTACTTTTTACAGAAATTTCTAGAATACTTTTGTTATTTATTTTGTAACATCTCACAGGAAAGCATGTATTTGTAAATCTTTTTTCAAAAATATTTTCCCAATTAAGACTTAACTCTAAAAATTTACTGGAAAATTTTTTTTTTATTGGTTTTAATATTTTAGGAATAATAAATGCTATTGAACTTGGAAAAATGTCACTTTTTTTACTCATATTTAAAAATGTTAAAAAATTCTAAAGATAATAATATCACTAAAAAAAGAAAAAAGACATGGGTAGATCAATTATTAAAATGGTACAAAATAAATAAAAGAAATTTACCCTGGAGAAAAAAAAATAATCAAAATTTCTATTCTATTTGGATCAGCGAAATAATGTTGCAGCAAACGCAAGTCAAGACAGTCATCCCATATTTTGAAAGATTTAAAGAAAAATGGCCGTATCTTAAAAAATTTAAATCAGCTACCTTAAACGATATTTTACTAATTTGGAAAGGATTAGGATATTATCAAAGGGCTCATAATATATACAAAACTCTTCAAATTTTAAAAAAAAAACAAATAAATCCTTTATATGTAAATTTAATAAAGCTTCCAGGAATAGGTGAATATACTGCTGCATCAATTTCAGCAATTTTAAAAAATGATGGTATGGCAGTTGTTGACGGAAATATTAAGAGAATACTCTCAAGAGTTTGTAACATTAAAGAAAATGAAAAAAATTTCCTGAGAAAAATCAAGAATCATGCACAATGTCTGACTCCAAATGATAATAGGTCAGATTATTGCCAGAGTTTGATGGATTTGGGAGCTACTATTTGTCTACCCAGAAATCCAAAATGTCAAACTTGTCCCGTGGACTCGTTTTGTGATTTTAATCTAAAAAAAAGAAAGCCTGTTAAAAAATTAAAGAAAACAAAAAGCTTAAAATTTGGTATTGCATTTATTGTAAAGTACAAAAAAAAATTTTTTATTGTTAAGTCAAAGGAAAAACTATTAGAGAATATGTTTGGTTTTCCTACCTCAGATTTTTTTTTAATAAGTACAATCAATAATTTTAATTTATTTAAAAAAGAAACCATTAAATCATGGATTAAAACAAATTCCTTATCTAGTTCCTATGAGGAAGTATTTACTTTGAAACATAATTTTTCTGGTTTTGATTTAAAACTATTAATAGTTAAGATAGAATCTAATAAAGATAAAATAATTACTAATCCCGGACTTTGGATTGAAAAAGATAAATTTAAGGAATTTCCTTTTTCAAAATTAATGTCAAAGATTACGAACGAGGTGATTTATTGAAAGCTAACATTTTTTTATATTTTGTTATCTTATTTTTTAGCTTGTCAACTTATGTATTTGCCAATAATAATGATCATGAAAAAGCAATTGAAGCAGTTAAAAATGGAGAAATATTGCCTTTAGCTCAAATTTTGCAATCAATTCAACAGAAATTTGATGGAAGGATTTTGGCAATTAATTTAAAGGATAGTGAAAAAGGGCTTTTTGGATGGGTATACGATATTAGAATGATTAATGAGAATAATAAAGTAATAAATTTGAGAGTAGATGCTGGAACATCAACAGTTCTTTTGATTGAAGGAGGTGAATATTAATGAGAGTTTTATTAGTCGAAGATGATCCTAATTTATTAAAACAAATTAAACAATCACTAGAGGATAATGGTTATACAGTTGATGTAGCGAGCGATGGAGAGGAAGGACACTTTCTTGGAGACACAGAACCATATGATACTGTAATTTTAGATTTAGGATTGCCAAAGATTGATGGTCTCACTGTTTTAGAAAAATGGAGAAAAGACAATAAAAAGTTTCCAGTTTTAATTTTAACTGCGCGTGATAGATGGAGTGAAAAAGTTTCAGGTTTTGATTCTGGAGCAGATGATTATGTTACAAAGCCATTTCAGATGGAGGAGTTATTAGCCAGACTTAGAGCTTTAATAAGAAGATCAGCAGGTCACGCGTCATCAGATATTGAGTGTGGACCATTAAAAATTGATACAAAATCTAACAAAGTATTTATCAATGGAACTAAACTAAAATTGACTTCTCATGAGTATAAAATAATTGAGTATTTTCTTCATCATCAAGATAAAATAATCACAAGAACTGAATTAACTGAACATATTTATGACCAAGATTTTGATAGAGACTCAAACACAATTGAGGTTTTTATTGGGAGGCTTAGAAAAAAACTTGGTGCAAATTTGATAAAAACGGAAAGAGGTTATGGTTATAGATTATCTTTGGAAGATTAGTTATGAATCTTATAAATTCCTTAGCTTTAAGATTATTTTTAAGTGCCTCAGTTTGGATACTTTTAACCTTATTTAGTGGTGGATTGTTATTATCTGATATTTTTAGAGAATCCACTGAAAAATCATTCAATGATAAGTTAAATTTGTTTATGGAATCGTTAATTGGTTCCAGCAAAATTGATTCAACGAATAGTATCACAGTTGTAAACTCGTTAGGTGATCCAAGATTTTTTCAGCCATATTCCGGTTGGTATTGGCAAATTAATGAGGGCTCTAAAACATTAGTTAGATCTAGGTCTATGTGGGATCAAGTTTTGACTCTTGACAAAAGGTTGATAGGAGGAAGAGCTCAGTTTTTAAATCCGGGTAAAAATAATAAAAATTCAAAGGGATTAGTAGAGTCACAGAAATTAATTATCTTACAAAGAGAAATTTCTTTTCCAGGATTTGATGAGCCTTTGACATTTATGGTAAGTGGAGATACTGAAGAATTTGAAAAAAATATCTCACTTTATAATAACATTTTAATATCTTCTTTGGTGATATTAGGTTTGGGTCTTTTGTTATCAGTATTTTTGCAAGTAAAATATGGGTTACTTCCATTAAAAAAAATAAAAAATTCTTTATTCAAGATTAGAAATGGTGACGCAACTAAACTTGAAGAAAATTATCCAATTGAGGTATCGCCATTAGCTAGAGAAATAAATATTCTTCTTGAACATAACGAAAAAATAGTAGAAAGAGCAAAAACTCATGTGGGTAATCTAGCGCATGCTCTTAAAACCCCTTTAGCAGTAATTAACAATCAATTAGAAAAAAATAAGAATGGCGTTCAAACAAAAATCATCTCACCTCAAGTTGATATGATAAAAACTTATGTTGATAAATATTTAAATAAAGCAAGAACCTCGTCTAAAACAAAAATTGTTAACAAAAAGATTGATGTAGAGATTACTACACGAAAGATTATAAAAATTTTTCAAAAAATTAATCCTCAAATATTAATCAATCTTAAATTTGAAGATCAAAAACTTAAGTTTTTAGGTGACTCTGATGATTTAAATGAGATTTTGGGCAATGTATTAGAAAATGCATGCAAATGGACAAAAGATTTTGTAGAAGTTCATGTTTCTAAAAATTCTAAAAATGAAATAAAATTTATAATATCTGATAATGGACCTGGACTTTCAGAGCTTGAAAGAAAAAAAGTCTTTGCTCGTGGTTTTAGACTTGATGAGCAAATGCCAGGAACTGGGTTAGGTTTAAATATTGTAAAAGATACTGTTGAAATTTATTCCGGAAAAGTATGGATGTCTGAATCTAAACTGAAAGGTTTATCAGTGAATATCATTTTACCATCTGCTATTTAAAATTCATACTTTTAATTGGTTCAAATGTTTTTCTGTGATGATTAGTTATGCCATACTTTTTAATCATTTTTATATGCTCTTTAGTACCATATCCCTTATTTTTAGACCAACGGTAGTTCGGAAAATCTCTTGATAACTTATTCATCAATTGATCTCTAAATGACTTTGCAATTATTGATGCAGCTGCAATAATTTTAGATTTTTTGTCACCATTAATTATGAATTCAGTGTTTCTTGTTAATTCAAAAAACTTTGGTCCATCAATTTTTACTGGATTATTTAACTTCTTAAAATTCTGATAAGACCTCATCATAGCAATTTTGGTAGCTTTTAAAATATTATATTTTTCTATTTCTTCAACACTTGATTCTCCAAGGTAAAATATTGAGTGATTTTTTATAAAGTTGGCGATTTTCTCTCTCTCTTTTTCATGAAAAGTCTTAGAATCCTTAATTTGTAAATATCTGGAATCAGACAGAATCGTATTTTTTAAAATAATTGAGCAAGCTATCACTGGACCCGATAAAGAACCACGACCAACCTCATCGATTCCGATCGTTTTTTTTGATATTTCGAATTTTAGTTGTTCAATCATTTTTCTTGCAGCCTATCCATGAGTTCAACTAAATTACATGGTCGAAATCTACTATCCAATTGAAATTTTAAAATTAAATCCCAAGCGTCTTTGCACGCCGAAGGTGAACCAGGTATCGCAAAAATAAATTTTCTTTTTTTTATTCCGCCTATTGCTCTTGATTGTAGAGCTGAGGTTCCAATTTTTTTGTAACTCAACATTCTAAAAAGTTCACCAAAACCTTCTATTTCTTTTGAAATCACTTTTTTTACTGCTTCAGGTGTTGAGTCTCGTCCCGTTAATCCAGTTCCTCCAGTGGTAATTACTACGTCAATTTCTTTGGTTAGTATACAATGATTTAGGTACTTAATAATTTTTTTTTCATCATCTTTTATAAAAACTTTTGAAAAAACATGATGACCAGAATCTAAAATCTTCTTTTCAAGAACTTTTCCAGATTTATCACTAGAGGCATTTCTTGAATCTGATACTACAGCAATAGAAATGTTAAGTGATATGAATTTTTTTTGGGGGTCTATTTTATTCATTATATTAATTATTTATAATTTCAGATATATGGAGAAGATCAAACCAAGTTATTTTCTTTTCTAAGGTATTTTGAGCTAAAAATTTGGGATGAAATATAGGAAAAATTTTGGTTTTTTTGAAATATTTTGAATCAAAAACTTTCCCTCTTAGTTCTGTAATATTTTTTTCCGTTTCTAAAATCGATTTAGATGCGATTCCACCCAAAATAATTAAATATGCGGGTTTTATTATCTTTATATGTTTTATAGTCAAAGGCAAGCATAATTTTACCTCTTCTTGAGATATTGATCTATTTCCTGGAGGTCTCCAGAAAACTAAATTCGATAAATAAGTATCTTTCCTTGAGAGATTAATAGATTGAAGAATTCTTTCAAGAAAGTTTCCTATTATTCCCTGAAAAGGTAGACCCTCTCTGTCATCGTTAGTGTCAGGAGCGTCTCCTACAATCATTATTTTAGAGTTTATATTTCCAGCTCCAAATACCAGGTTTGTTGCTGTATCTTGTAATCCAATTTTTGTATTTAATATTTCAGCTTTAAGATTATTTAAAAGTTCATTTTTATTTTCTTCAATGTTTAAATTTTCTTTTTTTGTTTCATTGTCAACAATTTTTAATTTACTAGACGTATGTTTTGAAAATATTTCAGTCAGTCCAAGCTCATAATAAAATTGCATAAAAGACTTTGTTTTTTTAAAATTCATATCTTATATATATATATATAAAGAATAGAAAAGTATTGTAATAAATTTGAAAAATTGTATGAGTATGGATGAAATGAAATATGATGTAGTTATTGTAGGGGCAGGTCCTTCAGGGCTCTCTGCGGCAATACATTTAAAACAACTTTGTATGAAGAACAACAAAGATTTCTCCGTGTGTGTTGTAGAAAAGGGTTCAGAAGTAGGTTCACATATTTTATCTGGAGCTGTCCTTGAGCCAAGAGCTCTTGAGGAACTGTTTCCTAATTGGAAAGATTTAAACTCTCCTGTAAAAACAAAAGTTAATAGAGAAAAATTTTTATTTTTGAGAGAGAATAGTTCCATTGAATTTCCAAATTTTTTACTTCCCAGTGTTATGCATAATTCAAATAATTACATTATTTCTCTCGGTAATTTTTGTGCATGGATGAAACTTAAAGCTGAAGAACTTGGTGTAGAAGTATATCCAGGATTTGCAGCTTCCAAAATCCTATATGATGAAAATAATAATGTTTGTGGTATAAGTACTGGTGATCATGGAGTTCTTAAAGATGGAACAGAGGGTCCAAATTTTCAAAGGGGTATAAATATAAAATCTAAATATACTTTCTTTGGAGAAGGTTGCAGGGGACATCTTGGTAAAGAATTGATTAATAAATTTCATCTAGATAGAAATTGTCAGCACCAGACTTACGGAATTGGACTTAAAGAGCTTTGGGAAGTAACAGATAAAAACTCAAAACCAGGTGAAGTCATTCATTCGGTAGGATGGCCTCTTGAAAATGATGTTTATGGAGGTTCATTTTTATATCATTTAGATAAAAACCTTGTTTCTGTAGGTTTTGTTATAGGATTAGATTATAGAAATCCATATTTATCACCTTACGATGAATTTCAGAGATTTAAAACACACAAAACAATCAAAAAAATTTTTGAGGGCGGAAAACGAATTTCTTATGGCGCAAGGGCATTAAATGAAGGGGGTTGGCAATCACTTCCTAAAGTTTCGTTCAATGGAGGTGTACTTTTAGGGTGTAATGCCGGCACACTTAACACACCTAAAATTAAAGGGTCACATACAGCAATGAAGTCTGGAATGATTGCCGCAGAGTCTGTTTTTGAAGCCTTGAATCAAAATAGAAAAAATGATGAACTTACAAGTTATGCAGATAAACTATCTAACTCTTGGGTAGGGTCAGAACTGAAAAAAGCTAGAAATGTAAGACCAGCATTTAAGTGGGGCTTAAAAATTGGGATGTTTTTAACGGGCTTGGATCAGATAATTTTTAGAGGTAATGCACCTTGGACTCTAAAACATCATTTAAAAGATCATGATGCTTTAGTTGAAAAATCGAAAGCAAAGAAAATTTCATATCCAAAACCTGATGGAATTCTAACTTTTGATAAATTAACAAATGTTTCTTTTACATCGACTTATCACGAGGAAAATCAACCTTGTCATCTTCAGTTAATTAATCAAAATATTCCAATCAATCATAATTTAAAATACTATGATTCTCCCGAGCAAAGGTATTGTCCAGCTGGTGTTTATGAGATACTAGAGGAGAATCAGTCAGCAAAGTTACAAATAAATGCTCAAAACTGTATTCATTGCAAAACTTGTGATATAAAGGATCCTAGTCAAAATATTAGATGGGTAGTTCCGGAAGGTGCAGGAGGACCAAATTATACAAATATGTAGAAAAATTATTTTAGTGGTCTTATTTAACTTTTTAATTTTCACTCCAATATCCGCGAAAATGTCTGCAACAAATATATCAGGTAACTATCTATCTTGGATTTTCTCTGAAAAAAATAAAAATTTAAATGAAGGCTACAAATTTCTATTGAATATAAAAAATTCTTTTGAGGATAAAGAGCTTATCCAAAAGGCTTTGAATTATTCTCTTCTTTTAAATAATTGGGACTTAGCCATTGAATTTTCAAAAAAATTATCAAAATTAGAAGCTAATAATTTTTTTTCGAATATTATTCTAGCTACTGACTATTTCATAAAAAAAGATTTTGACAATGCAAAAAAATATTTAAATCTCATTAAAAAGTCTGAGGTTGACTCTACCTTTTTGTCATTAATTGAAAATTGGATAACATACTCGATGAAACCAGATTTTATCAATGATTTAAATAAAAGCAAAGTTTCAAACTGTATTCCAATAGAATGCCTTCACATTGGAATTATGAATTATGTTTCAGGAAATAAACAAAGAAGCAAAGAACTCTTTGAATTAGTTAAAAGTAACTTCACCAATTCATTAAGATATTCCGAGTTACTGATAATCTTTTATTTAGAAAATGAAAATAAAATATTATTTGATGATTTTTTTAAAAATATTGAGGATTTAGATGCAAATGTAAATTTCAACACACTCAATCAAAATATTTTTGATTTAAATAAAGTATCGTCATCCAATGATGCCTTAGCAGAGGTTTATTTTAATATCTCAATCTGGTTTTATGAACAAAAATTATATAAATTTGCGATTTATTTCGCAAATATTGGACTTAAATTAAGACCAGATTTTTATGCGCTGAAATTTTTGTCAGCTAATCTGTACGATAAGATTGGACATAAAGAAAAAAGCCTGGAAATTTTAGATTCTGTAAAAAACAACAATATTTACTCAATTAAGTTTGATAAGCTTGAGCTCAAAATTTTAAGCGATTTAGAAAAAACAGACAAAGTTAATTACTTATTAGAAAATTTAATTAGAAAATATCCAGAACAAAAAGAATTTTCACTTTATTATGCTCACGCATTAAGAGCCCAATCAATGTATAGAGATTCTATAAAATTTTATAATACAATAATTGAAAATATTACAAAAATTGAACCTAAACACTGGAATATTTTTTATTCTCGAGGAATATCTTATGAGAGAATAAAAAAATGGAACCTCGCTGAAAAAGATTTCATAAAAGCGTTAGAGCTCAATCCTGAGGCTCCATATGTTTTAAATTATTTAGGATACAGCTGGTTAGAGCGAGGGATTAAATTTAACGAAGCATTCGATTTATTGTCACTTGCAGTAAAAATCCAACCTAATGATGCTTATATTTTAGATTCACTAGGTTGGGCATATTTCCATCTAGGCGACTATAGAAATTCGATTGAAGTACTAGAAAATGCTTTAAGAATCTTGCCATTTGATCCAACTTTAAATAATCACTTAGGTGACGTTTATTGGAAATCTGGCAGAATTGATGAAGCAATTTCACAATGGAAAAAAGTACTTATATTTGAACCCAACTTTGAAAATAAAAATAAAGTATTAAAAAAAATTAAATTTGGAATTTAAATGAGGGAAAGCGGAAATGTAATTTTCTCACCTGCAAAAATAAATCTTTTTTTAGAAGTTATTTCCAGAAGAAAAGATAATTATCATAACTTAAATAGTCTTATGTGTTTTTGTGACATTGGTGACTACATAGAAGTAGTTGAAAATGAAAATTTTTTTTTTGAAACTGAAGGCCCCTTTAAGAAGTTTTTAGCTCATGAAAAAAATAATCTGATTATCAAAGCAATAGATAAACTTCAAGAACTCACAAAAAGTAAATTCAATTTAAAAGTTAAACTTATAAAAAATCTCCCAGTTAGTTCAGGTTTAGGTGGAGGATCTTCGAATGCAGCAACTATTATCAAAATTTTGATTAAAAAATTTAATTTAAAAATAGAAAAAAAAACATTAGATAAATTCTTAATAAAATTAGGCTCTGATGTTCCATTTTGCTTCTATAAAAAAAGTGCCATTATCCAAAATATTGGAGAAGTCATAAAATCAGTTCCTGAAATTCCTCAATATCCAATTTTAATTGTGAATCCATTGATACAAGTATCAACAAAAGAGATTTTTTTAAGAGTTAACAATTTTACTCATTCTAAAACATTTGTCCCAAGGAAAATCTGTAATGAAGAATTTTTTTTTCTATTAAAAAATTCATCAAATGACTTAGAAAGAATAGCTGTAAAACTTTATCCAGAAATTCAAGAGATATTAAAAATCTTTAAAAATCAAACTAATTGTTTAATTTCAAGAATGTCGGGTTCTGGAGCATCATGTTATGGTCTCTTTGATGATCAACAAAAATTAAAAGAGGCTGAAAAACTTTTTAATAAAAAAAATAAATTTTGGTGGGTTAAATCAGGAAAGATACTAAATCAAATTTAACTTGTTTACTTAAAAAAACTATTATGTTTTATTAATAAATAATTTTTGGGGTGTGGCCAAGCGGTAAGGCACCGGTTTTTGGTATCGGCATTCGCAGGTTCGAATCCTGCCGCCCCAGCCATCTCTATAATGATTTAACTACTTTTTATATAAATACTTTTATTTTATTCTCAGAGAATTAAAAAGAATGAAACTATTATCTAAGTATTTTGCATGTAATTTAGTTTAATCACGCAATTAATTTGTTTCCATTCTTCTTTATTTTATCAAAGTGCATCCAAACTCCATCTGCACCATGCCATTCACCTTGAGTAGCATTCTTGGAATATTCCGTTGCAGTTGTTTCAAAGAAATTGGCATGCTCAACACCATTAAGAATTTGGGATAACCAGTCCAAGGGATGATCCGAAATCCCATAAACCGGAGCTAAGCCAAGTTGTTTTAAACGCCAATCAGCAATATATCTTATATAAGTTTTTATATCCTGAGGCTCCATTCCATCAACAGAACCAAGCTCG
>MDTG01410056.1_pt1 | contig 59961 bp, 47 predicted proteins | sample 811421 | NCBI WGS metagenome assembly MDTG01 (sample SAMN05326645, study PRJNA326480) | marine metagenome | isolation source: seawater | place: Pacific Ocean: South East | collected 2011
AGGAGCTAGAGCTACTTACGCTACTGGAACTGACCGAGGAGCTACTTACCGAGGAGCTGGAGCTACTTACGCTACTGGAGCTGACCGAGGAGCTAGAGCTACTTACGCTACTGGAGCTAACACTACTAGAGCTGGAGCTACTTACGCTACTAGAGCTATGCGAAGAACTAGAACTATAACGTTCAGACTTACAAACATCACAATCTTCGTAAGCTACATAATCATTCTCTGCAAGAACTCTAGAAGCTATGCCATTAAAGTTAGCGTCATATGTGGTTACGGGATCGCCGTTACCATCACGCTTTATCTTATAACAAAGACCATCTATAAATACGGTCTCTGGGTATTGTCCATCGTCAAAAGCAAATGCTCTATCTGGTCCAGTTAAATTAAGTGCCATTGTTAAAGTTCCTTACGGGTGATTTCTAAAATATCAATATCTTGCAGTTTTAAATGTTTTAAATCATAGAGTAAAGAAGCTAGAGCACAACAAAAAAAACATGAAAGTAAGTTATTTGAACTCATTATTTTTTAAGTTGTGGTAGAGCTAGAAGAAGAGCTACTTGATGAGGATGCCAAATCAGCATGACAAGGCTCCAAATTTTCAAAACTGCTATATTCATCATCTTCTAAAGTTACTCCGTTACTCGCTGTTTGTGTGGTCTTTATATAACACACGCCATCCTTCTGAATGACATCTGGAAAAATCTCATTCCCATTCTCGTCAAGTGGTCTATAAGATGGTGGCGACATGACATAATAAATCCTTTATTCTAAGGTTAGGGTCAGCCCTCCTGCTGCTATATCCATTTCCTGGGAAACACCTATAGTACGCGTAGGATTAATCTCTGCATAAGCCAAACAATTACCCCCACTAGGAGCATCCCATAAACCAATACCAACTATAGCGTATGGGTTTGTTGTCCCGTCCCAGGTCACATTTAATGTTTCAAAATTAAAAATCTCATCATTCTCAAATGCCAAACCTGCACCTGTTCCGGATTGCCACTTATTAGTAGTCAACACACGTGCATAGCCGGTGGCAGGGTCTATTGCAGGCTCTACTCCATCATCACCTGCTTCCGTAGTTGGCATTGTATTAAAGATTCCCACATATAAAGCAGGCACGCTAAAAGCTTGTCCTGTCAGTAAAGAATCTTTCCACTTGTCTCTTAAATATGTAGTCGTCTTACTCATAATTAATCAATTGTTATAGTAAACCTATTTGGCTTAAGTCTTATTATGTCATCCGTAGTTATAGTACCGGGAAGTCCTGGTATAGGTGCATAAAATATTAAGTTCCCGTTATTGAGGTTTGTGTTATCGAAAACTAATATGTAATTTGGGACAGTAGGCCAGTCGCTCGTTACCGTCCAAGTTTCTGTATTAGAGTTGGTTACAATGTTGTCAGTAACATTCCAAGTTATCTCAAACCTATCGTTATAACCTGCATGTGATACTGATGTTAGCTCATAACCGTAATACTCCGAATCAGTTTTATCTTCCAACGTAGCAACGTCTGCCGGGGGTATGACCGCTAGACCACCATAAAAATTGTTTATAGTAAAATCTACTCCGTTAAATAACTTTTGCGCTATTAGGTTTTCTAAATAATTTGCTGCTTCTGACATTTTATTTCCTTTGTTATACAATTACCGAACCTGAGCAATCTGCACCTATTCCATATTTGGCAGCTAGATATCCTTCGATATTATCTACCATAGATTTATAGGCAGACGCAGTCGCAGGAGCTGGTACTATGATTATCTCAGCGATATCCAATTCATGGTTTTGAGCTGTCCTATAAGTAGAAGTCCCATATGATCCGTTAGGGTTATATGCGGTTTGTCCATAGATGCCTGCATTATCAGAATAATTTTTCCCCCCTAGTGCGCCCATCTGAAACGTATGGCCTCCCGCTATGGTCGTGTCATACATATTAACAGGAGTGTATTGAGTTTGTCTCTGAAAATTCTCTAAAGGGCTCATTCCGGTACTACAAAGCCAACCATTTATATCAGTACGGAATCCTCTGTTACTAAATCCATTTAACCTTTCATCTGAAAAGGCCGCGTTATAGGACCCAGCACCGTATACCCGCATTTGCGGTTGTCCTAATCTTGGAATATAACAACTTTGGTGCCCCAAGGGTAAATGCTTCGACGAATATATATTACCGCCATTTGCTCCCCAACCGCCATAAGTATTACCCCCTAAAAATATCGTGTCAGGAACGCCACCAGTTGCTACTGTGTTGTCAATATGTAGTATATTACCTTGTAAATTCGTGAACCCAGATGCGTTCACTTCATTTGACATCTCTGTGAAAGTTTTTGTCAGCGTTCCAACATTTGCACCTCCGCCGGAACTAGTGTCCATTACTTGAGCTCGTCGAGCTTGATAATAACCCCACCCCGGTTGATAAGAGGAGGCAATATTACCTAAAGCCGTTGTTGGATTATCAATGTCATAAATATTAAGGCCTGAGGTTGAGTCATTTAGACCACCAGGACCATACCAGTTACTCCAGAGGCTGTAAGTTTGGGTCGAGTTGGTTGGGTATGCTCCGAATGAAAATTGACTAGCCTTTGTCGACGACCTTGTCATAAATCCTGAATTTGAATGAAAGACCGCCTTTGGAGCCATCGGCACGCTGTGAGGGACGCTGCCTGGTATTGTTCTGATTACCTGGAATATGACTTTTGGTATAGTCGTCTCATGCGAGTATTCTACTAGAAAACCATTTTGAGCAGAAATGGTTTGGCTGGCGTCGTTCTGTGTTCTTAGATATTTGCGTCCATTATCTGTTATGATCTTGGGGAGTATTCCAGTATCATATTTGTAGCTACCATTATCTATAGGTATGGCATGACTTCCCCAGTCACTACCTCTATCTGCTTGTTTTTCTAGTACAGATGCGCTTTGCTTATAACATTCGCCGCCAATGGCGTTGCTTTTGACGTGGTCTTGACCGGACCCAACTCCCATCCAAACGTAAGCCTCATTGCTCATCCTAAAAAATTTACTAGGATCTACTACAATTCCTGGATGATTTCTAAAAGCGCCGGCTGAGCCGTTCCATGGCCCTTGGAAACACACGTTCCAGTGATAGCCGCCATAATCGATCTCATTACCATTATTTTCAGCTGCAGCTAATTTTAAGTTTCGTACAGTAGGACCATCTCCTAAATGCTCATTACGAACAGGGGTCCTTAGCTCTCCATCACCACCACCTAAGTATTGATCGGATACGTGATCAGCAGCAAACCAAACATATGGGTTGTACTGTCCTACTACGGAATCATCTAAAGTATACTGCCTCTCCGTAGAAAATCCATTCCAAGAAAAATCTCCTCTGCTTGCATTACCAGTGTGGGGGCCTGTAAACATCATCAACCTATTGGTGTCGGTTGACATAGCTAACGTACCTACTACAGCTTGGAGCTGTGCAATGCTTTTATTTTTGTTTGAGAAATGGTCGACAATGTCGGCCTCAGTTCCCTTATATATGTCTTCAATTCTTAGGCTGTCTACACTCATAATTTTTTAAACTTCCGATAATGGTATGATCGTTGCTTGGTCAAGTAAGTCCGCATAGTCCGCACTACTTTCTCCGCCTGATCCTACGTCCGTCGCCCTCTGCGGTGCGGGTCTGTTTCCTACATTTCTTATTGCTCCTGATTCTGCAAAATCATCATCGCCCATTCTGTAGAATGAGGTAGGACCACTCTTTGTATTCATAATCACAGTTGAAGGAGTTATGTGCTCAAAGCCATCTGCGTGTATTGCAGCTACTTCTGACCCTGTTAAATAGTTTCCATCCCATATTGCAAAATCATTAAAATGACTTCCAAAAGGCCAAGGACCCCCGTTACCCCAACCACCACCTAGTCTGAAACCTATTGCATCACCTGGATTTGCTTCGTCTGTGGCAGCGCCATATTGATTTCTTCCGGTCGGGGATGTTAAGTTAGGATTACTATTCTCTGAATAAACTTCTACGCCATCTAGGTATTGTTTCACCTCTTGGCCGTTTCTCGTTATGGCGAAATGCTGCCACGTATCCCAAGTAACACTATAGGTACCGTTAGTATGCCCAAGTGGGCAATTTGGATTACTACCTATACGGTATGAATAAACTGTACCATCGTAACGCACATATATTACGTCACCGCCTTGATCTACTGCAAATATTGTCTCGTATGTAGTACCAGCCTCGCCTGTATTTGCTATATCAGGATCTCCAAGTCTTTGCCACCACATCATTGTAAAGTCTACATTGGCTTGTATGGCAGAATATGGTACGTTAATACCTTTTTTCCCAGAAACCCCAACTGCTGGTATATGTATGCAATATGGGGGCCTTATTTTAAAAGTCCTTGAAACATCTTCAGCAGGATCAAAATCAGCATTACCTGCCTGACTCGCTGTTATTGTAACCGTACCCCCAGAGGCTCCAACATAACTCAAGGTTGATCCTGAAACAGAAGCAATAGTGGGATCGCTACTTGTAAACGTAATAGGCAATCCAGAACTCGCAGATGCTGTTAGTGTTTTTGATCCGTTTATAAGATAATCAGTAGGTATGCTATCAAAGTTAATTGTCTGATAATTCTTATCTGTAATTACTATCTTATTTTTATCTGTTTTTAATTTAGATATAAACCCTGTTTCTGGAGCAACTAAAAGCTCAGAGTCCTGACCAGCATCTTCTGATATGGCATAGCTTCCTTTAAGAGGTACGTAGCTTCCTGCCGTTGTTAGCGCATTAAAAGTTCCTTGATATATAAATAGACCGGTAAGTTCTAGTTCTAAGTAACCTATATCGACATTGAAAACTTGGCGTATATTAGCGTTAAGTCTTATAGATGTGTAAATATCTATTTCGGTATTTAGTGCATTAAAGGTTGCTTCATGTGTTATTACTTCTGGATATATTTCATTTTTAGCAGAAGAAGAACTAGAGCTTTGTGATGAACTCGACGCACTAGACTTACTAGAAGAACTGGAACTTTGAGAAGAGCTCGACTGCGAACTTAGGCTGCTCTGTGATGAAGTACTACTTTGGCTACTACTACTTTGACTACTTTGACTCGAAACAGAACTACTACTGGAACTTTGCGATGAGCTACTGCTAGCTATCATAGGTACGCCTTCTACAAACTCGTACCAGTCATTACCGTCTAAGAAAAATAAAATACCGGTATCTTCGCTGAATGCTAAGCGAGCACCAAAATTTGTAGGACGCGTTGTTATAAACGCTTCTGTATCAACCAGTATCTGGTGTAAAGGATATCTTTGAGAAGCCATTATACTTTTTTAACCTCAAATTTGTACCAGCGAGTACCGTCAGATATAAAAAATGCTTTTGTATCTACGGAAAAACCAATTTTGATATCACCAGCTGGATCTTCTCCCAGTATGTTCATTTCAAAATCTTTATAAAATTCTGTTACTGTACTTAAATCCATAATATCTACTATATATTTATGTTAATTATTATCAAGGGTTAACTAAGTGTCGCAGGTTGTGGTTGATTCATACACGCAGTAATCGTGCAACCTATATTCTAATATTATACTGCCGATACTAACAAACGTTACCGAAACATTAATTCCTGCGATTCTCAATACCTTTGTCTGTCCTTCTGAGAGAGGGAACGGACCACCGTAAACACCCATAGAGTCTAAAATAGCAATTGGCGTATCATTTGGCGCAAGAGACCCATGTTGTACTGAGAGATTATTTCCGGGTAGGTCTTTTATTTCGAATATCACCACATCCCCTACTTCCGTTTCCATCCTGAATCGTTCTGGTACGGGTTGTGGGTCTAGTTCTACTATAGCTCCTGCATAAACAGTCGTTGCGGGAGTAGTTGAAGATGATGAGGATGCTACCTGACAAGCTCCTACTTCTACATGCCCTCCTTGGCTTCCTATATCACTTAAAAAGTAATTACCCTCTGGTCCGGAGCTATCTTCTGGTTTTTCTATAAAATCTACAGATATTTCTGTGTTTTCAGCTAAATCAAAAGACCACCTGTTATTTTCGTTATAGAAAAGAGTTACTGCATTTTCGTTTTTATAATACGGCTTTCCGTTGTAGAGAAGCGTATTACCAACGTTATCTTTTGTTACCTGGTATGAACCATTTACAGCATAGTAGTCACCCGAAAAACCATCGGCGCAGTAAATAGGCAGTTCTGTATCGCCATAGACTGTGTAGCCCATGCCTGCACCTTGCGAGACATAAAGTTTCTTAGTGTCTGTTGCAAAGAAAATCTCACCTATTGCAGACTCTCTATGTAGTATTTCTCTTTCTAAACCTATATTATAGGCAGTCCCCAGTACGTTGGGATATGCGATAAAGCTACCATCGCCATTAGATACTATTATTTTTCTTTGATCTATTACAAATGCGACTTTACCTGTATTGTTTAAGAACTCTGGGTTTCTACTAAAGTCCCCAAATGTGCCTATTGCTATGTCTGTACCCTCAAGGCAAAGCTTATAACCCTGCAATAATGTTTGCGAGGAACTAGAGGAGCTAGTAGAGCTACGCGAGGAAATAGAACTACCAGAGCTCTTGCTTGAAGAATCGGAACTATAACTACTTGATGAGCAACCTTCGGGTAGAATTATACCAACATGAGAGCCTATGTCGCTAGGATAGTAGTATCCTGACGGATCCCAAGGCTGGATGTCGTCCGGCCCCTTCTCTATTAAATTAACATCAATAGTACTGTTATGCGTGAGATCAAGAGCCCACGTACTTCCGGTAAAGAATAGGGTTACTTTATTGTCGTTCTGGAAGAAGTATCTTCCATTATGCAAGAAAGGCTCTCCATTTATTGGGTTAGTTATTCTCTCGTAATTACCATTTACTTCGCTGTATTCTCCGTAGAATCCTTGACCACAGAAAGTAGTTATTGTGTAACTGGAGCTGCTACTTACGCTACTGCTGCTAGTAGAAGAACTGCTCTGTGAGGAACTACTCTTCGAGGAACTATTTGAACTACTAGATCCAGAGCTTGCGGAGCTTCTGCTGCTTCTTGAGCTACTTGCGGAAGATTTGCTGGAGCTCTCACTACTAGTCGAGGAGCTGCTCTGGCTACTAGAACTTTTTGAACTCTCAGAGCTGGTACTGCTATCAGAGGAGCTACTTTGACTGCTGGAGCTTTTGCTGCTGGAGCTTTTGCTGCTTTGAGAGGAACTGCTTTGACTACTACTGCTTTGGCTTGAAAGAGAGCTAGAGCTGCTTTGACTGCTCTGAGAAGAGCTGCTTTGACTGCTGCTGCTTTGGCTACTCTGACTGCTGCTGCTTTGGCTGCTACTGCTTTGAGAGGAACTGCTTTGACTGCTGCTGCTTTGTGAAGATCCGCTACTCTGACTGCTGCTGCTTTGGCTGCTGGAACTTTGGCTACTCTGACTGCTGCTGCTTTGGCTGCTGGAGCTTTGGCTACTCTGACTGCTGCTGCTTTGAGAGGAACTGCTTTGACTGCTGCTGCTTTGGCTGCTACTGCTTTGAGAGGAACTGCTTTGAGAGGAACTGCTTTGACTGCTGCTGCTTTGGCTGCTCTTAGAAGAACTACTCTGACTACTATAGCTACTCCTGCTTTGACTGCTTTGACTACTGCTGCTCTGGCTGCTCTTAGAAGAACTACTCTGACTACTATAGCTACTCCTGCTTTGGCTGCTTTGGCTGCTTTGGCTGCTTTGGCTGCTGCTGCTTTGGCTGCTCTGAGAAGAACTGCTCTGACTACTGCTGCTTTGGCTGCTCTGAGAAGAGCTGCTTTGACTACTAGAGCTAGAGCTTGTACTGCTATAGCTGCTATAGCTGCTAGAAGAGCTATAAGGAATGCACTCCATGTAGCCTTGTGCCAAAGTTTGCGAACTACTACTGCTGCTGCTTTGAGAAGATTGTGAAGAGGTGCTTTCACTACTAAAGCTAGAGCTTTGACTGCTTTGGCTGCTACTACTGCTGGAGGAGCTGTAAGGAGCGCATTCTTTATAGCCCTGGGCTAGCGTCTTAGAACTGCTACTTGAAGACGTACTACTCTTAGAAGATATACTGCTTCTAGAACTACCACTACTGCTATCACTACGAGAGCTACTACTAACACTAGACGCACTCGAAATGGAACTAGAGCTATGCGAAGAAGAATCAGAACTAGAACTAAAGGAAGAAGAACTAGAGCTAAATCCTGTTGTGGAGCTCTTAGAAGAACTATCAGAAGAATCAGAGCTGCTACTGGAGCTAAAGCTACTTGAGCTAAAGCTACTGGAGCTAAATGAGGAGCTACTTACGCTACTGGAGCTGACCGAGGAGCTACTTACGCTACTGGAGCTAAATGAAGAACTAGAGCTGCTTACACTACTAGAACTACTAGGATAAACTTCAGAAGAAGTAGAAGAAACAAAAGGAATGGTTGTGACGTAATCGCCTGCCAATAAAATATCATCCGCAATCCTAGCACCAGTCTCTACATCTTGCCCGGCATGTATCAGGACTATGGAAGCCGCACCTACAGGCAACTCTTGGCTTATATAATCAAGGACAGGAGTTATATCTGAAACCAGCTCTGCAAAAATCTCTACTACAACAGAGGTGTCTCCTAAAACACTTTCAAATATTACATCAAGCGGATTAAGGTATATATTGTTCCCGTTTTCTAACTCTTCTTTTATACCTAGCTGATCCGCTAAGTAGCTTCCTGTGCTTTTTTCGTAACTGTGAACGTAGTCCCAGTACTCAGCAGCTTTACCACTGTCGCCTAACAAATCAAAAGATATAAAGACACGATTTACGCCATCTATGACCTCTTGTGAATCTATTTTTACTAACTGTATCCCATCAGGCAGTATTATTCCTGAAAAATCTGTTATATGATGTAGGTCTAAACCAGGCCCCCAAGTTACCCTGCGCCACCAACGATCTCCGGGGAAAGCTCTGCGATGAACTAAGACACTTGATCCAATTATTGTGTCTTCTTCGTAAGTTTGGTTAACCTCTAGCTCTTCGTGTTCATAATTTATATTTAATACGCCGGTATCTAATATGTAATTATCTGATCCTTTTGTCTTAGCTAGTACCTCTGATTTTTTATCGAGTATCTCTTGGCCTGTTATAGATACTAAAGCTAACTCAAAAGCCCGGATAGATTGTTCGAATCTTGCATATCGAGCCAGGTACTTTGCTTTCTCTAGATGCCATACCGTATCTTGTCTTAATGGGAACCTGTATATTGATTTGGCTTTAGCTTTAGCTTTTGTTACTAAAAATTTATTAGCCGAAAATATATTTCTAGGATCCTGATTAAAGATATATAGATTTTCAGTTTCATAAAAATCTATGTTGCGTACCAGCTCACCATCCGAGACCGATAAGATCGAAATAGTCTCGAACGCTAAGTTACTAGAATACGTAAGGCCCTCAGGTCCTATTGTGTGTGCTCTACAATCTTTTTTGCTTACATAGTATCTAGAGATACCTTCTGCATTGCCGTCATAACTGGACAATGCGTCATTATTGACTTCTAAAATTTGTTTTATACGATCAGCTTCGTCCTGATCAAGAACTACAAACTTTTCAAGGTCTTCTGGCTCAGACTGCGCTTTTACTATTTTTAGAGGATCAAACGAGACAGAGAAATTTCTTAAATCGGCATTTGAGTTATTTACGAGCGCATTTAAGGCGTTATCTAACTGGCTTAAAATTGTAGTATTTTGTGCAGCAGCTGCTAGACCCCGAGCTTGGTCGGGGTCTTCTAAGTAATCCAGCCAGAAAGAGCCTAGTTTTTGTAAAAGCTTATTCTGAACATCTCCAGGACTCTCGTCAGAATGAAACTTCATCAAAAACTATATTCTCAGCAGATAGTATATATTGTATATTTCTGTCTCCCATGCCTAACACCTCTTTGGCGGGAAGTAATGTGTTACTAGTTACTGTATGCTTTGGTTCAGATTCACCGTAAACCGGATCGCATTTGTAACCAAATTCTTCATTTATTTTCTTGGGACCCCAAGTTGTAAAGTTATCTATGTTGAAGCTGCTATCCGGGTTTATTATATAGGGAGCTACGCATGGATAGAAGACTCCTTGTTGGGTTACTGATTTCACTCCATCAGCACCATGGTATAGTAATAACTCCGCTACTGTGTATGTCTCATACAGATTTGGATACGTTATACCATTTACGTAATTAGCTATGTCAGTTCTAGCGGCCTCTAGGTCTACAGACGAACCACTTTTTGAGCGATATACTACGGTTAAATTATTAACGACGCATGGTATAAAGCCTCTAACCTGTATTTCACAATTTATGGGCTTTACATCATTACCAACAGTAAGCTCTGCTATGTTAGTAATTAGTGGATCGTAAGTATAAGTAGCTGTAAAATTTGCTGTCTTTGGTTTTGCTGTGAAAGTTTCGGTATAGTCCTTGTCAATTAACTCAGCCAGTTGTTGTAAAGCTCCTTTACTAGCGGTGTTTAAAGAAAAAGCTATATTTACACCGTTTAGGAATTTTTTAAAATCACCATCTGGATTAAATGAATACAATACCGCATCATCATTATCTGTGTCTGCAGGGTCTCTCATTAAATCTATGACAAAAGATTCTGTGTTGTCAGATACTGTTAAAGTCAGCTTTGTGTAGCTGGTAGTGTCATACGAGTTAAAAGATACTGTAAACTGCCTAATAGCTGCCGGCTTCATTAAGGAGGCCTGACACTGGCCTGTAATAGATAAGGCACCCAGTGTAGTCGGTATCGTTGGCGTATACAATAAAGAAGGATCTTCTGTTGTTAGCTCTTCTTGTGATGTCACAACACAACCAAGAGATTCGTTCTTAGAGTACGTATGTGATATTCCCGGTTGTTGTTTGATATTGCTTGCTTTCGAAAATACATCGAATTCAATGGCTGAATCAGAATTAGAAGGAACTAGGCTTTCTAACAGTATAGGAGGACCTTGTGGTTTTTCTAACAGTCCCATCCAAGTATCGGTAGTTACGTTATAACCTAATTTCTGAGTTACGGTAGTTTTTAATAAATTTTTCTTAGATTTTACGAAAATGTCCATAACACCATGTTTAATACCAAACATGTTGTTTCCCCCTCTAAGCATTTCATTATCACCCGACACTACGGGAGATACTCCTTGTAGCTCAGGATACGTTTGCAGGAGAAAGCTTAACGTACCATTTCTCGATGCTAAACTTGCGGCATAATAAGTATTCCTAGATTTATTAGCCAGCTCCATAACGTTCTCAGGCAAAACACCAGGATCAAAATCTGCTACTGCTACTATTGAGGATATCTCTCCTATAGTTATATTTGATTTAGCAGTATCATTTTTATTTACGGTTACTCCTGCAGTTCCTTCGACTGGTATGTTTACAATATACTCGTTGTCGCTAATTTTATTAAGCTGTCTTAAAGACGTAGTTTCTTCACCTGATTCTAGATCGCTACGCACAATAAGTTGATCCGTAACGCCAGACATTTCGAACAAAATGTCACCTTCCTGGGCTTTAAATACTATGGCGGCACCTGCATCAATGGTGTAGGTTCCTGGTGTGTCAAAAGTTATCTGAACAACACCTGTAGTTTTTGTACTATTTCTTTGTGAGAGTCCAAAATTTTCCAGATACTTCTGTACAAAGTCACAATTATAAACAGTACCGGATGCCACATTGGCTAAATCTATATCTGAGAAAATTCTACTAGCGCCAATTTCAAAAGAAGCTACCATGTAACTTAGAGGTCCTAGTACTAAATCCCCAAAAACAGAATTAGGAGCCGTATCTATGCTATCGGGGAACTGACTTTCTAAGTATGTAATTATTCTTCCTCTGACCTCCGACAATGTTGCATCATCGATGGTTGTAGCGTCAGGCAGATAGTCTGTTAATTTTATATCACTCATAGCGACCAAGTAAACTTTGATTTACTTCCTTTCGTAGATGTAGAATCTATCTTTAATTCAATTCCGGTCCCGTCTTCGTTTGTATCACAGTTCAATACTGTATTGCCCATAAACTCGTCATCGGAATTATGTTTGTTTACAAATTCTTTGGTATCAAACATAGCAAAATTACATAAATGCTTTGCATTGGATCTAAACATGCCGCCCCTAACGAGTTCCTGACCAAGGCTTGTTCCCTTATTTGGGAAAATGTTATCACTTTTCTCCCTAGTTGCTAAGTTCACTACTACGTTCTGTATAGTTGAATCATAACCCGATACTACTTCTGAAAAATTTATATTAATCTTTCCAGTCTGGCTAAACTTTAAAGCTACTCCTTTTTTCATGGCTTCTCTTCTCTTTCCTTTAACTTGTTTATAGTATTCTTAGTGAGCCCTGCTCTATACTCTTCTCCTAATTTACTATCCCAGCCAACTTGGAAAAGTCTTTTTCTCTCGCTGTATGCGTAGTTTAAACTCCTCTGATTTGCGTAATTTTCTATGTGCTCCATTACAAAATCTTTTGATCTATTTGCATCGTTCGCACACTCGCTATCAATTTGGTCTAATTTTGGTTTTAAGAATTTTTTGTTAAGGAGTATGTTTTGTTGTAGATCTGCACTAATCTTTTCACATGCGAAACTAAATTCTTCCTCTCCAGTCGCTACCTTTAAAAAAGTCTTTATATTCTCAATAGCCTTATCAGCTATATCCAAATCTGTTTTACCCATTGAGAGCATTTTGATCCTCCAATATGTTTAAGATTCTTTTCGATATACGCTGTGACCTACGCGTTATCTGTGAGGGGCTTATTTTTAATCTTTGAGAAATTTCAGCTGTAGGTATTTTGTTTCTCGAGCCACCAAACCCCAGCTTATACTCCATTATTTTTCTATCTACATGATCGGAGTCATGATAGACCATGTCCATAGCTTCTCTATTAAAATCAGGAACAGCATCCCCAAGTACCGTATCTCCAAAGGCTTCCTCTGTCGGAATTGCCGGCATTTGCTTTCTAACTTTTTTTATACGTTTTGTACTTATACCTGAGAAGTCAGCTAATTCAATTATATCAGGTTCTCTTCCTCGTTCCTCTTCAAATCTCTGCTCCGCCTGTGATATGGCATGATTATCGAGCATTACCCTGTCAGGGATCTTTATAGGCGCATTAATAGACCTTTGATCCCGTATCAAACGCCTAAGTTCGCTAGTTACGAATGTAGGAAGCTTTACGCCTACATCTGGGTCAAATTTTTTAACTGCGTTGGCCGTATAAATAAGCGCCTTATTGCGCATTACTGGGTTGTCTGTGGAGTTCAACGTAGCAAGCGTATACCCAATAGTCTTATCTAACGCTTTTACAGTCCCATACAAGTTTTCGTTGCTAGGATCCTCCCGGTATCTCTGGTAAGCCTCGCTGTACATTTCTGACATACAACCGAGTCTGTCAGAAATTTCAAAAAGTATCAATCACTTTTCAGACTTATTCTGAAAGCTAAGTAAGAGATTATTGGCCAGCTAAGTCCTGACGCTGCTATAAACCAATAACCAATTCCGGGATTTATAAAAGATATAGCAGTTGCTACCACTATTCCCACCCAAAAACCTATACAAAGAGGACAGGACAGCAACTCGCCAAAAAAAGGGTGTTTGACCAGCATATAGTCTGACCACTCCTCCCAAGTAAAGACGTCCGAGTCTTTATCCAAAATCCTTAAAAATTTTGACAAATGTACTGCTATTGTAGTTCCAAACCATATAACAATTATAGAGCTCGTTATTAGAGAGCCTAAAATATAAAATAGAACTACAGACAAATTCATGATCCCGGGTGTTTAAGATTGGTGAAAACTTTTTTAATCTTTGCTGTATATTTTCTCTTCAATGCATTCTTCTGGCATCTTGAGCAGCCTGGTCCCAAGTTCGTTATGTCGTTCTTATACGCTTTTTGTAGGGCTTCCCAACCTACAAACGTGCACGACTTTAAAGTTAAAAAATCTATAACTTCTTTTTCGTATCTTTTTTTTGTATCACTATCCATGGCTAAATCTTTTCTAAGGTTCTCACCCAACCTAAAGATATAAGTTGTTTAAATATGCGATTCTCTGCTTCTACATCATGTTCTTTCTGTGGGTGCTCTGTAAATGCTTTTCTCATATGCTCAGGTACGTTGTCAACTTCGTAATAATGTGAATTTTTTAAATCTCCTTCACATTCCTGATAGAATGAAAATCCATGAACATAGACCATACCAAATCTCTCTATAGCCTTAAAGATGCCCCTAAGTCCTGTTGTTGCGTATTTTCCTTCGTCTCCTGTCCTTATCTTCCCACGTTCGTAACAGAGACCTGTTCCTTTAAAATTATCTTTTACCTCGTCTATGAAATTAGAAACTCCCGCATTTATAGACTCGATAACAAACTGCTTATTTAGCTTTTTCTTAGTTATCAACAATTGTTTTTCTAAATTGTAATTACTACCCACGTACCAAACATAATCATTACTGGCTAAGTACTTACGGGTAGTTTCTGTGTGTTGGGTAATCCCCAAATTAGGTGCCCAAATTTTTTCTTTTGTTCCGACAAACTCTTCGTAACCCTCTATCTGATAAGCGTTAAACCTAACTACGTGAGCAAATTTATCTATAGTTTCTCCGTGTTTGCTATCTAATATTTTACCACTACTGCCTACTAGTATTATCGGTCTTCTCATCATGTTCTACCAACTCTATAAAATGACCTGATTTTATAGTTATGTCAAAATTACTTTCCCTTACCTGCTCATTGGTTAGACCAAATTTTTGACTTAAAGCGAGTGAAATTTTCTGCTCCAGTGCGTTTACCGCAATTGCAGTTTTAGCCGCCACTTGTTTAGTGGATAGGTCCTTATCAGAGTCAAAAATTATATTTTTGATTTGGTGAATCCCGGTTATGCATGTGTACTCTATATCTGTTAGCTGCCTTAGTGGAGATTTGTTACTCATTATATTGCTTGTATATTATCGCCTAGTCCCATTTCTGATATTTGCTTTAATCTCACGTGGTCGTCAAGACATATCACTGCTAGTATGTCACCACGCGAAGCATTATTTTGTGTTATACCTGGATCTACTCCTGGCATGGTGCATGAAGCACCTGGAAGTACAGAGCTTTGTTCTTGCTGCCAAGCTGTGTGTCCAAACCTACCATAATACCTATCTAGATTGTCTGCATAATAACCATTTGTCTGCCCCTGCCCTGGGTCTATACCTACATAGTTTAAGCTAGGTTCAAATACGGCTCCTAGACCCCCCACGTTTCCTGAATGCATACTAAACGTACAGTCAAAAGGCCCATTCATTACATCGTCATGGCAGTTAAAAGTAGAGCAAGCTACTGGTCCCGCTCCTACAGCAGCTGGTGCGTGTGTAATATGATCAAAACCCCCATTAGCCCCACTATAGTGCCATACTGCCTTGTTAATGAAGGCGCCTACATTTGCTGTAAGTGTGAATGTTCTTTGCGCTTCTAGTGTGTTTGGTCCTATCGTCCTTGTTATAATAGCTGCAGGATCATACAAACCTCCGGCGCTTTTTTCTGGAATAAACACTACGTAAGCTCCTGTAGATCCAGCTGGGATTTCTATTTTTACGGTCTTGGTGACTACATCGACTAACGGATCATCAAATCCTCCATTCCCATAGAAAGGATTAGGAGGATTAGCACCATTGTAGTTATCTAAATCTATATGGTGAGCCGGGTCTGCCATGTACCAAAATCGCATTAAAGATGATCCTTGGGCTGTCTGTCCTGCTCCATGATAGATCCTTGTTACTGTGTTTGCGGCTCCTCCTCCAGGATACATGTAACCTCCTGCGTTCGTAGTCGTTGTTACCTGGTTTATAGTGGGGTGTGTTTGTGCTACTGAGTTATCTCCCCAATACGTTGCATCATTTACGGGGTTTCGCCATGTTGCTGCAGAGTTTGTTGGGTTGGACAACAAAGAAAACATAGTAGCTGTGTTAGCTTGATTAGCATCTAAGAACTGTGCGGTGAGATGCCAATTTTGATCAATGGTGGGGATGGTTGCTTGGTAATCTACATACTCGTCATTGGCGTTTTTCTTATAGTCCGATAGTCCTGTTACATTGTTGTCTGCTTTCCATGTCCCATCAAATGTTATCTCAGCATCTAGTTTCCAGGTACATTCTCCTCCAAATTCATTACTTGGCGGTGGGAACCCTTGCTGCATACTACTACTAGACGAACTACTGTCACTACTGCTACTGCTCGAACTACTAGACGAACTGCTCCTGCTAGAGTCGCTGCTCCTGCTAGAGCTATCGCTTTCGCTACTTCTACTGCTTGAGCTACTGGAGCTGCTGGAACTTCTAGAGCTATCGCTTTCGCTACTTCTACTGCTTGAGCTACTGGAGCTGCTTGAGCTACTGGAACTTCTAGAGCTATCGCTTTCGCTACTTCTACTGCTTGAGCTGCTTGAGCTGCTGGAACTTCTACTACTGCTAGAGCTGTCACTCCTACTGCTTGAGCTACTGGAGCTGCTGGAACTTCTACTACTGCTAGAGCTGTCACTCCTACTGCTTGAGCTGCTTGAGCTGCTGGAACTTCTACTACTGCTAGAGCTGTCACTCCTACTGCTTGAGCTGCTGGAACTTCTACTGCTGCTACTAGAGCTGCCAAAACTACTTCTACTGCTTGAGCTACTCGACTTACTAGAGCTGCTGAAACTACTAGAGCTACTAGAGCTACTAGAGCTACTGGAGCTACTTATGCTACTGGAGCTAAACGAGGAGCTACTGTCACAAAAACAACGACACGAGCCATTAACAAACTCAGCTCCCCAAACTCCTATGTAGTTAGCCACAGCCCACCATGACTATTGTTTTACCAAAATAGTCTTCCTCTCAATACCTGACGGAGTACACACATCAATCTCTGCTTCTTCATAACCAGACATAGTAGGTATCGTAATGCTGGAAGGAGTCAATTTAAATACATCATTATTATTTGCGTCCTTAGATGATTCTAATTTTATAGTCCCAATATTAGTACCGTCTTCATCTACTAATGTTACTTCTGAAAAGGATGTGTCAACATAAGCGCAAGGTATTATTAACTCTCCGGAGTCTGGGTCCTGGTCTGAAGCAGATCCGTCATATTTCAAACCTATAGCACACTTGCCATCTTTTTCTTCTTTGGTTGTAGAGAGCGCTCCGATTTGCTCTATTGGATTTGCTAAGCCGTCATTAGTAGCTACATAAACATTTATAGTTCTCGGGGTGTCGGTATCTGCTTCAATAGCTGCGCAAACATCACCACCACCAACGCTTAATGTGATTTCATTCACATCTCCTGCAACGCCAGGAACATTTGCTGCTACTCCAAATGAGCACCCTATTACGTCACCATCATCATCTTTCTCTTCAAACTTTACTAATTTAAGAGTACCCTTTTCTACCGGTTCTGCTTCTGGATCACTGTTTTCTGGATCCGTTTGGAGCAAACGTACGGTGCCGTCAGACTCATCCCTAACGTCTATCATGTCACAGGGATCTATATCATTTTCAGGCGGCAATAAAATCTCATTAACAGCTTCAGCAGTTCCGCCGCCTTCTCCCTCTTCCAATGGCTCTCCTCCCTCTCCTTTGAGTGCCTGAAAACCTAGTTTACAATCTCCATTCTCATCTACTACTTTTCGTAGTACAAGAGTATTTACTACGACAGTCTCAGGACCATCTCCGTTGGGATCTTTTTGAAGCTGTTTTACTTTTACGTTAAGCTCACTATCATCTACACCTTTTACATCTAAATCTTCACAAACATCCCCCTCTGAGAGTATAATCTCATTGTCTGCTTTGATACCAAACTCACAGCATGGCTCTCCTGTATCCGGGTTTATTGTGTCTCTTTTTGTAAGTGCCAAGTTAGCTATAACTTTATTAGTCTCGCCTTCGCCATCTACATCTTCTTTTTTAGAAGACTTTATTGGGACTATCCCTGTGTCTGCTGGGGGTGTTACATCCTCCCCGTCTTCATCTTTAGGAGTTACGCCTCCTGCTTCTGTGATACTTGTAGTTTTAAGCTCTCCACAAACATCAGGAAATTCTAAGCGAAGTGGTAGGTCGCAAGGTCCATCTTCGCTTGCTTGATCAACGTATATCCATACTGGTACTTCTGAAGGAAGCCCGTTGTGTCTAAACTCTACCTTGCTTATATTCTTTATGCTTTTGTTAAAAGAAACTGAAGGATTATCTAGTTCAATTATTTGACGATTCTCTCCCCCGCAATCTACCTCACTCCAACCACCTGGATTGTTATCTGGAGATTGAGTGCAGTTATTGTTAGCACTATCGGCATTTATAACCTCGTAGCACTTACCGCCATGCTGTACCACATCTCCTAGGCTATAAGGATTAGCAGTAGGACAACCACAGTTTGGGTCTTGGGCCCAACCAGCCCCTGTCGCAGGATTTGCTACACAGTCTGCCTGAACCGCAGCTTCATCTACAACGGTATAGCAATTACCATTAAAAGAAACTTTTTCTCCATTCGCATAATCATCACCGCCAGCGCCCCTACATTGAATCCAAGCAGGCGGAAGCTCCCCTCCTGACCAAGCTGGTGGCGCTCCTCCATTAAACTCCCACCAAGCCTCTATGTACTGCGTATTCGGCTCAGGGAATGTTTGTTCATCACCAGTTTGATTAGTCGTACAAGCAAGTTGGACCGTAACGTTAAGAGGGACATCCGCATCATACCCTGCTAAATCTAATGTCCAATTTGGATTAGACGGATAGTTAAAACAGTCATCGCCACAAGGACCTATTTCCCAACCACCCTCGCCCAAACCAGATTCAGGATTTAGTTCTTCATTTAGTTTTACTAAGTCTGCGTCCCAAACTTGATAACAGTTTCCATCAAAAGATACTAAGTCTCCATTTTTATACTCAGTACCGGAAGACCACTCTGGAGTAGATGGTCCCTTTCCTTCGTCGCAATCAGTACACAGGGGATTTCCATCATTTATAGGCTTTGTTGAGTCCCCAGTCCCTGGAGTTCCTGTACAGTTAGGATTAGTTAAATCTAACTTTATGTTATAACCATCAATACAAGAACCAGCAGCAGCATTAACGGCATTGTTTACAATATCTATAAACCACTGTTCTTCAAAAATGTCTGGATCAAAATCAGGTATCTCCGGTATCCATATTATCATGTGCATAGTACAGTCATCGTCAGACTGACTCACAATAGTAGTACCTACAGAACTCTGTCCTGGAGCTTGTTTTACCTCTAGTTTAACTTTATAACCACAAGGACATGGTATTTTAGGAAGTTCTAATTTGTAATCACACTCATTCTCTTTATCAAAAGGACCTGATGGGTCACCCTGTTTATATTCAGAATCGCCTGACCCACAGTCATCTTTCTCATTTGGATTTACTAGCTCAAATGTTGGCTCACAGGGATCATCAATTATTGGTATGTTTATCGTGATACACTGCGATGCTCCTAAGAAATCAATGGCTTGTCCTTGTAGCTCTTTAAATTGATAAGCCGTTACATCATTGGTGTCCCATGTTGTAGTTAGGAAAGAACACTCTGCAGCTACAAATCCATCTTTAGGTTCCGCCTTTGCTGGGCAGGGCTTTTTGAGTGCTGGGTTACATTTGTAGCAAGATGCTACAAGATTTTCATCCCGTAAAACTCTAGCTTTAGACTGCGCATCATCTTTACTTACCTTGCTAAGAAAAACATCTTTCGGGACTAATATGTGAGGTGTTCTTGTCGGGTTTCCTCCGTTAGAACCACCATCAAGCATGCCTGGTCCTTTAACCATGCTATGCTCAGAGTCTCCAGTAGTTTCTACAAACTCTATATTCTCGTAATCATAATCCTCATTTATGGCAGCATGTTCTGTAATTTGAGCTTCTAAATCTCGGTCTGGTATAGAGTGTAAGAATTTTAAATCTGCTTCAGTCAGTATATCCTCACAAGACCCAAGCTCTTCGTCATTTACAAACCAACAATCTAATTCTTCGCATGCAGCAGTTGTGGCTATTGCGTCTACTGCATTCTGTGCTTCTTCTTGATCCGCATAATTGGCTAATAAAACAAAGAAGGTGTTAGGAGCTATTCTTATAGAACTACCGAATTTTGGAAAATTACCATCAGAATCTTTTGCAGGGACCCCCTCTGTACCCGTACAGGATAAGCTATCATATTCTGGCTGATTCGCAGGGCATGATAGAATAATCTCATTGTTCCCTACTTGAGTTGGAGCTTCTAAAGGAGGGGGTAAGTCAGATTCTCCAGGAGGGCTTTCTACAGTTATCGTAGGATCGTCAACTAGCTTGGGAACATGCTCTATAGTTTTTATCTCAGGACATACCGGAGCGTTTTCGACAGGCAGACATTCTACATCACCTATAATGGATGCTTTTCTTTTGCCTTTGTTTCTGAGGTCGCAAGGTTCAGGTATTAACGGCTTTATATCGCAATCAGGTTTTTTTCTAGCGATATGAGGAGGTATATGCCCACCTTTTTCTGGTATCTTATCCGCCATAACTTATGTAGCGTTAGCAGCGTTTACATCTCCCGGTAATTGAAAGACTTGACTATACTTAGAGCTGTAAGTTTTTATATGCGAAAATTCTAAATGTGTTTGTGCTGCAGCTGCGTGACTGCCGCCTTCTACACTTATCTCATGAGACACTGCTTGTAGAAATCCTTCAAAGAACACAATATCATCATCAAATCTACCAGATACTTGTATACGCTCTCCTATTGTTTTACTTGGATTATCACCACCCCAACTCAAGTCTAGTGGTATTATTACTGCCGCGTGCGTATGCTGTAAGGTCATGTTGCCGTACTGCAGGGTAGCCCAATTTTGTAAAAATGTCTTCTCATCAGGCAACCCCTGTATTCGGTCGGTGGTATCCGTCTTGGCATCTGCGCTTTTATTAATTTGCCTGCCGCTGCCCAATATGCCCTCTGCGTCTTTCGGCGTGGCCTCTAGTTGCTGTTCATTATACACAGCGGAGGACCACCAACCAGGAGCAGCTTGGTTTATTACCTTTCCTCCTTTAGGTATTGGGCTTGGCGGGTGAGCACCAAGCGGTGTTGCAGTACCTGACATGGCGCCATGAGGGCGTAAAACGGATCCATGAACAATCATTTGAGCTATCGGCCTCTGATAGCTACTAGCTAGGTTTAGAGATATTGACTTAACTTCCTCGACAAAAGCGGTTTGTATTCCAGGCGATTGAGCATTTACTCGACTATGCTGTATTCTTGATGTTGGTGTAGTTGATTTATAAAAGGGACAAACATAATCAAATAGAAATCCCGGGCATACACTTTGTAATAAAAAATTGTAGAAATTTTTGGATCCCAAAAACTCTCTTAGTAGCCAGCTATGGTATGTGTCCAGACTTATCCTAGGTCCAACTACGGTACCTTCTTTTGCTTCAAATAGGTTAGGAGCATCGTCTCCAAGGGGGCTTCCATCCCAATCTCCAGGATTGGGTAATAATGTGGTTAGCGGATCAGACCTGCTCAAAAGACCTTCTATAACCGGCAGTACATCGTCAGCATTATTATCCGTATGCGCGTTTTCAAATATTATTCTATTATTATCTGCCTCGAGGCCTGTGGCTCCAGAAGGTACTATCATCTCCCTTTTAAAAATACTGTCCTCGTCACGAGCTGTAAGTTTTAATATGTTTCTTATATGACTTGATACTACGTTGTCGTTGTTACTATTAAATGTGCTTCTGAACGCTGTAAATAGGTCTGGGGTGTTTTGTGTCGAACCACCATGCGTATGTCCTACGTTCGCATAGATACTAGGGTTAAAAGCTTCCATTAAAGAATCTTTACTTAGCACAGAAAATGTCGTTGTTAGCTTACCTGCAACAACGCGAAATGTAGGTGCTGATAAAACGCCTGCTACAACTACTTCATTTAGTAGTGTGGTTCCATCTATATCATAGTTCTTAACAAATAACTCAACATGATTACCCTTAGCATCAAATAACGACGCCTGGTAATCGCCAGATAACGTAAGAAGATCCCTCAAAGAGTACTCAGCCTTCTCTGCTCGTATACCAATCTCGTCAGGATTAGCGGGCTCAGCTATAGCCACCCCTATGATTGCTCTCGACGGAGAGTTCACTTGGCACTCCAAACGACATGATGTTATTCTGGCCTTTTCGTCCGTAATTTCGCTAAGCTGAGGACACTCAACAACTACTTTTCTGACTTTAACTGTTTTGGCCATATCAACTATTTTCTATATCCCAATGCTGTATTAACGCAAGATAGAATATAGCTATCTGTTCTGTGGTTTGTTTAGACAATCTAAATGTCTCTAACAGACCTACCTCATCTAAGAACTTCTCATAATCAGCTGTGCTTAGTATATGAGAAAGCCATTCTTTATAATCTATACTTTTCGGATGGTAATCTATAGTGAAAGAAGACCCAGCCTCCCACTGCCCTCTGACTTTAATAGACCCTTCAAAAGGAAGATATCTATCCCAGTTACCGGATATAATTACAAAATTGTTAGGGTTCTCACTTGTGGCCCTATGATTTATTATGTTGGGTGTAAACCTACCTATTTCTATATTCTCTGTATTTACAGATATACGACCTCCCTGAAGACCGACAAATCTGTATTGTCTGGGAATTGGAAAAGGTGTTTTATGTTTTTTAAAATTAGAATTTCTATTCCCGTATGACACTAATTCAGCATCTTCTATAGTTATTGCATATTTGGGAAAATTTTGGATAACAAACGATTGCGTATAGTTTTCTATTTTATCCTTTATGTGACTATGCGTCTCTAAAAGATTTAACGCTATCATGATATAATAATCCGTATCCGGCTTATCTAACATCAAGGCTTCTTGTATTGCTAGCCATGTAGTTGTTGGGTTATCCCAGGGTTTAAAGTAAGGACTACTACTAAACACACCACTACTAAATGGCCCTGTTCTATTTGTGAGAACGTAAGTAGCCCGATCAATAGATGTTACGTCCACTTTTAATTCTGTATGTTCTTCATTCATATTACTCAGCTAAGACGCCCTTTATATTCATCTGTAAAATTTGAAGTTCTGGGTTAAAATTGCCTACGTCAACACCTGTTTGATAGTAGGTAATAGTACCAGCCCCTGCTATAGATAATTTCATAGGTACCTGGACATTTCTCCCTGTGCCGCTGGTGAGCCTATTTTGCTCATATACATTTACTATCTCTGCTATTACATCTATAGATTGATTACCTTCAGGAGACCCTAGGAAAACCTCACATTGTATTGTTATCTCTCCAAAACCTTTACCAAAAGAATACATAACTCTCTCATCATCAATACAAGCCATCTTAGATGTAACTTCTTTTTCAGTAATCGTATAGCCTGTTATTATGGACGCCCAATTTTTATCACTTTCAGGCATTCCTACGTCGACGCCCCCTGCTCGTCCCTCCCATGGAGAGGAGTACTTTTGTCCGCCTCCGCCCGAAATTATATGTAGGGTGCCTCTCGCTGGAAAATATCTACCTGCCATGATTACTCCCCCAGAACACCGATAATAGAACCGCTCATAACCTCTATTTCAGGTAGGTAGCCTCCTAATTTGAGTCCTGTTATATGAAAATTTATTAAAGCACCTGTATTTGTCGATAGTTGTGCTTGTTCTCCTTCTGCATTTCCTAGTCTGGCCTCCTGAAATAAAGCACGGAAGTCTGTTTCCATAGAAGATTTATTATCTTCCCCTGAGGTTCCTAATAAAAGATCAAAAGTGACAGATATATCACCGAAACCCTTACCAAAACCATATATCATTCTACTGTTCTCAAGACCTGTTGATTTGGCAGTAACTTCGTTCTCATTTATAGAAAAGCCTGTAATTATAGCGATTGGAGACGTTGCTCCTGTACCAAATGACGAACTGGCAAAGCGTTGCGTGAAGAAAGGAGAACCCTCACTTACCGGAAGTTTAAGTTCAAATTTCTTAGGCGCATTGTACACATCTATATGATAAATTGTACCAGGAGCTGCGAAAAATGTACTCATCTCTTATCCCGAGTGTTCCGAGGATAGTATTATTCTAAGACCCCCTTCATCGCTAATTAATCTTGCTGTTAGTGGCTCAGCGAATGTGACTTGTTGCACCATATCATTTTGCGTACGTAACATTTGGTCAATGTTTGCCAAAGTTTCCTCTAGTGCATTAGTTTTCTGTAATCCAGCATCGCTTTCTACTTTGTCCTGTATACCTGTGGTCTCTCTAAACGTAGTTGAGCTTTCGTCATCTCCTCTGACTAACTCCTCAGCTATCATGTTAAAATCTCTGTCCTGATCCTCATCAAGCTTGCCATCAGCCGCATGAGATTCTCTGATCTTCTTTATGCGCTGTTGTGCTTTTCTTCTCTTTTCCTCAGCACTTCCAGTTATACCTAAGCGATCAGCAACCCTATCCAACATTTCTTTTCCGGCATCAGACTCTGTGTTTTGTAGCGTATCAAGAACACCGTCCTCCCCTAGGAAATCTTCTTTATTACTAGCGACAAAACTTTTTGTGTGCTTGTCGCGTTCCATCATTATCTGGCGTGCTATATCTCCTCTTGCACCCCTTAGATCGCCTTGCGATAAACCTTCCTCGCGTAGTCTGTCACTTATCTCTTGTTGACTTAAAGCCGCCCCGTCAGCTACCCCCTCAAAGAAGCCACCTGAAGCTGAGACATCTAGTACATCCAATCTATTTGCTCTTCTTTTTTCCTGCTCCTGTTCAAAGTGTCGAATGTTTGCCGCTTCTTGCTCAGTCCTAGCCATTACTTCATCAGAGGGGCCCATCTGAGCATTTCTTGATGCTGTGTTTAATTCCCTGGACATGGTACCCAGACGACCTTTTACCTGCCTGCTGACCTCTGCATCAGACGCTTCCGGATTTGCGGCCCTAACCTGGTCCTCTATATTTTGTCTTACTTTCTCAAGCTCAGTTACTTTATTAGTCGATCTGAGTCCCACTAGTTGGTCTTGGTTAAGTGTGCCTCCCTGACCACTAAATATCTGCTGTAAAGTTTCTGCTTGTGCGGCATCCTCCATAGTAGCTGGGTCAAACCCAGCTGCTATCAGTAACTGCGTCTTTTGCTCGTCGTTTAAACTATCAAGTGTGGTATCATTATTAACCATTTCTTGCATGTTCAAACCGACGCTAGATAGCTGCCTGTTAATCTCATAGTCAGCAGCCGCCCCGCTAAATGTACTTCTTGCCAGGCTATCAAACTCTTCTGCTGCTTGGACTTTTTCGTCGCCTGTGAGTCCTTCCATGTCCTGCAACTGGTTCAGCAATCTAACAGTTTTATCACCTCCTATGTTACCGACAATCCCTGAAAATGATTCTATATTATCACCTCCTATGCTACCGGCTAAGCCGGCATTTTTAAGCACATTTTGAATACCCAGAGTTCTGTTTGTAGCTCTGGTGGTTCCTAGCATAAGATTCCTAAACCTTTCAGTATCCTCTACTTGGAACGAGCTCATTCGCTGTTCATTAGTACCGCTCCCGTTAAGTACATTAAAACCAGTCTCCTCCTGCATACGAGTTGCAAACTGTAACATTTGCTCTCTGCTTTCAGGACCATAAGTCATCATGTTTCTAAGTTCTTTTTCCTGCTCTTCTGAGAGTAGACCTCCCTGCATCTCGTGTTGTTGCAAAAGCTCAGTAAGCCCCAAACTTGCCTGCGTAAGCTGCCTATCCTGCAAAGCGCCTCCAAAATTAAGCATGTTTCTCTTGTGGATGTCTCCCATGCTCATAGCACGGAACCCATCTCTTTGCGTTCCTTGAAAACCTAAGTGTTGCTGTCCTGATAGTTCTGCGGCTCTCTGCATTTCCATCTCATTACCAGAAAATGCTGCCATGTACTGAGATATGTTACCTGATGCTTGTTGGTCAAACCCAGCTGCTGTTAGCATTTGGGCGCCTTGTTGTATCATGTTAACATACTCTTTGGGATCCATTGCAAACTCTCGAGCTTGCGTCATGGTTTCTCGTACTGTAGCGTTTATACGCCCAGCGTGCCGTATGTCTTGCGGGTCCAGTCCTGTGACTAACCCTCCAATATCCATCAATGTTTTTGTATCAACCCCCTCGTAGACATCACTTAGCGCATCTAGCGTGTCTACCATCTTTTTTACACTATCCCCTACTCGTGTTTTAAATTGTTCTGGATCGATTGTGGTAACACCGTCCACATTCTTCATTAAACTTTCTATTTGCAGACCGCCTCCTTCAGCAAACTCGTTAAGGATTGTCCCCATCTGCTCAAACGTGCCATACTCAGCATTCTGACGACCGTCCTCCCTAAAGACAGTACGCATCATTTGTTCGCTGAGCTGTCTTTGAAGCGAGCCTCTAGTTTTTTGGTCTTCTTCAAAAATAAGCTCTCTACCCAATGCTCCTTGGTTTTGTTGTATGAGCGTTTCTGCAAGGTTGCTCATACCCTCAGACATAGCAGCTGAGTTTCCAAAGCCTCCCATTGCATCATTCAATTGAGGCAGGGTATTTATAAGGTTACCAACATGCGCGCGCATATTGGCGATATTTCTCGCTTGAGAAGGGTCGTTATCTCTATTCTGCCATGTGTCATAAGCGTCATTAGAAATATAGCCTAGCCTATGCATCATAGGCATTGCTCTATCAATACGCCGATCTAAAGACTGCGATTCCTGACCACCTCTATGACTCCGCCCTTCCGAGTATGCAAATTGATTATAACTTTCATTAAATATATGGTGTTTAAAGTTATTCTCATAACCACTCCTGCCCATTTCTCTACGTCCGCCATCCCACATAGGCTGTACAGGCTGTGATATACCACGATCATACTGCTGCCTACCAACTAGGTAATCAGTAAACGAAGAAAAAGGACTCCCCATATTACGTGGATCACCAGAGTACTGATTTTGCATGAAGTTTCCGGGCTGTGTGTAGCCTAATTGCTGCTGCGCTAATTGCTGCATCAAATTTTGATTACCTGGATATAGACCTGGACCTTGCATTAAATTTACTTGTTATGTTTTTTTACCATTTGCTATCTGCTCTAAGACTCCTGATTCATCCAGTATCTTATATAGCTTAGCAAAATCTTCTACACTTCTATGTCTTATTCTACGTTCTTGTTTCTTTCGTTTCTTTTGTTTCAGTTCTTTAATTTCTTCACTTTGCTTCTCAAATTCTCTTAAAGCTCTTATCTTATATATCTTAGCATAGATATTATCATAAAGACCAGACAGATCTTCTTGTCTTGCTACGTTAATGGCTGAGATATCTGCCGATAACGTATTATTTATAGCATCTGCATCAAGCTCGTCTCTAAGAGCTTCTAATATAAAGTTCTCTCTTATACGAGAGCTTATGCCATTTTTGTAGTCAGGCTTTAATAAACCCCGCAGATAGGCTACTACAAAAAGCTTTAACCTGCGGGTTTCCAAAAATCCCCGCTATTACATTCAGATGACATTTTGGCGATTTTGTATTCAAATATTCTCAGGGCATTTAGAGTAAGCGTCAATTTGGTGCTCTCCATGGTTTCAATAGTCTCTGTACACGCTTTTCTCAGTTTAAAGATTTGATCAGTCCAATCATCACCAGCTTTTTCAAATTTTAAATTAGAAAATGACTTTCCGTTTATAGAAAGTATTTGTAGCGTAGCTCCCATCTTTTGAAGTTTTAGCATAGACTGGTAATAATCTAGTTCTTCTGGCGTATCTTCTATCTTACTTGTTACCGTTGCTTCGTATGCTAGCGTTTGCTCCCAAGACGTCTTAGAACGTATTTTATAGACTATACCACCATCACAAAAAGGTATCTCTAGAACAACGCTCTCATCATTAAGCAAAGCTTTTAAATAAAGCTCCTTATCAGAAGCTGTTATATCAATATCCCCCCTAACACCAGCAACCTCTCCTTCAAAGCCTGTAGGTAGCTTAACATCATATACCTTATCTTTTATATCATCTGTGATATCTTTTGGTTTGGGTACCTTTAATTCCGGGCCTTCGCTTGGCTCTTCATTTACCCCAGCATCAGCGGCGTCCCCTAAAAGATCAGCAAGTTCTTTTCCTGCTTCTCCCTTTATTACATTTTTGTCTTCAGCTGCTTCTTCTATCTTATCGTCTATATCTTCGCTCATGTGGTTATTCCTGTGTTAAGTTTTTATTACCTTCATTATGTAAGGACTTTTTCTTAAAGCGTCAGCCCTGTTCATATATTGGGATGGTTCTGTGGTGTCTGGTTCCCAAAGTTTTTTTGATGTCAGGTAAGCTAGATGATTCTCAGTTCCAGGCCAGGCCATACCTCTGTCTCCTAGTGATGAGGGCACAAACCAATCATCTGCCTCATACTCTACTTTATTTAATAAAAGATTCTCATTACCCCCCACAAGAGACTGTTGTGTGAGTGTTTGGTATAAACCGGATGAGCCCTCTCCTATTCCTGCTCCTACGGTTCCATACTCTGTTTTATCCCTGTGTACAAATTTTGCTGTAGTTATATGATTCTTGTAAAGGGTCGCCTCTGTTGGTGAAATTGCTGTTTCCCATTTTTCTTTATTCTGCGTTAGAATATGCCATGGGTGACAAGCAAGAGCTTCGTCGTTACCGATCCAATCTCCTACATTATCAGCCTTACCAGCATCTACGTCTTCTTGGTTTGCTATTACCCTATCAGCCCCTGCGAGATGTCCATCTTCGTCTTCATCAGGACACAGCATTGGTCTTAGGTCTTCCGCATACTGAGCTAGGTAATTAGCTAAAACTTTTTCTCCTACAAACCAACCATCTACGCGTACATGCCCTAAACTTTCTTCATTGTCCTCTCCGTCTCCTAGTAGCTGACCGTCATTTATATTATCTGTGTGGGCCTGTCCTTTCGGAAAAATCTCTACAGTATCGTTTATTTGAGTACGTGATGAAGAAACACCACACACACCACGAGCTCCTAAAAGAATATTTTGCGAAGCTTTGACACCAAAACTTCTTCCCGCCTCCATGCGTATGTCACTGGTGTTTGCCTTAAATAATATACCCTTTACCCGCGCTGTGTCTTTTTGGTCCGTTAGGGGCGTATCCTGTATCTCGAAGATTTCTTCATCATAATCTGATTGAGATGTTTCAAATAAAATGCCACCCTTCGTGCAGTAATTCTGCATAAAGTTTTCTGCTCTCAAACTATAACCACCCTGCGTTGCTGTAAGGTCTATACTATTTTTAGCAACTAGGTTTATATCCCGTCCGGCTACCATATTAATGGAGCCTGCGGATTCTATTTGTACATTGTTATGGGAAGATAGCTGAACGCCAGATTTAGACATTGTGATGGCGTTATCATAAGAATCCATCAATACGATAGAACCATCTTTTGCTATTCGTATAGTTGCATAAGCAGTAACTAACGCATCGGAATACTGCGTATTTTCATTAGCCTTTGATTTATCAGCTTTTTTCTGCCCTATGATATCCGGCTCCGGAACGTCTATTTCTGCCGGAACTTTCCAATCTTTATTCATACGCAGGAATTGCGCTTTTGAGTACTTATTAACCAACCACTTAGTATAGTCTCTTATTTGATATACGGCATAGTGTATATTGTTTACGCCGCCTGATTCTTCAAAATCCCAAGTCTTTAAAGCATCTAGAGAATATTCGTCTAAATCTACAGCAGGATCGTTACCGTCTGGATCATATTCTCTTTTTAATTCTAGCGGTACAGAAATCCTAGGACTTTTTTCTATTATAAACTCATTAACTGTTGATATTATGGCAGTACCGTCCTCGTTAACGTGTAGTCTAAATTTACCACTACGTTCTGCTTGTTCTAAGAAACTACCACTAGCCTTCCAAACAGCGGGGTCTGTTACAAAGGTGTTTATAAAGTCCCCAAGAAATCCTACAAAGTGACTAAACCTCCATTTAGCATCTTTTATAGAATTTTGATCAGAAACCTTCAACATATTCTTTTTTTGCTCATCGCTGTCATCTACTTCTATTTTCTTTGCATCTTCTCCTCTGTCTGACAGCTCTGATTGTCCGTTTACTTCCCAATCGCTGCTTGTGCCATCCCATTGTACGTTTAATTTCCCACCGTCGTTATATATTTTAAAATCACCAAAAGCGGAAAAATGCTTAAAGGTCTGACTAACTATACGAACCATGTCATCAATAAACAGACACTCTACTTTAGCTAGTTCTGACCCTTTTAGCTGTGCTAGTTGCCTTAGGAATGTAGCTCCTACACCTAATGCGTTAGTAATTTCTAGTTCTCCTTCAGTAAAGTCCCAACTAGGGTGGGCTCCTATATTATGCGGGTAGTTTTCGGATTCTGACGTATATCTTTTTCTTGCGCTCTCAAATAATTTAGACTTACCATACTGGTCAGAATCTCCAGTTTTAGTTTCATCCGACCCTAAAACACTTCTTTGTTGTCCTTGGTAATCACCATCTAACTCTCCCAAGTAGCCCCCAACAATATAATTTACTTGGCGTTCCCCTATTAACACTAACACCTTAGACCCCGACGGCGGAACATAGTTTGTTTTGTAACCTAGAAGGCTACTCATAATACCTGCAGCCCATATACATGTACCTGGTATTTTTCCCGTTACACCACCAGAGTGACCATAACACACGACTACATTATTAGGCTGTATAACTTCTGATACAGTAGCCTCATAGATTAATCCGGGTATGTATACGGAATTGGTTTGAGGCGTAGACGCTCCTTTTCTTTGATTTTCCTCAGGGCTTCCTAAATTCTTTTTTATCTTTCTAAAACTATCGAAGAAATTAAACATAGTTGGATATTATATGATATGTATTATTTAATAAAAAAAGCCGCAGTCAATAAAAACTGCGACCTTTTTTTTGTGGAATCTATAAATTTATTTATTCTCCAGCAATCAAATCCGCAAAACTGATCGTAACTTCTTCACTAACGTCCAATCCTTGAGTTGCTATGTTAGCACCAAGACCTGCTATAACCCCGTTTTTGAAAGTAAGCGTTTCTTTAGGAGATGCTGCTACGCCAATACCATGCGTGCCCTTTACGGTATCAAGAGTAAACGTTATCAAATCTCCCGTTGCTGCTTTCTTGGTATCCAAGTTAGAGAAGAAACCACTCTTAGAAACAGCACGACCTATCGTAACGCTTCCTTGTGATTGTCCGGTAAGCCAGTACAACTCAGCTGAACCAGCTTCAAACCTTGGTGTTACCTGATGTTGAAACTGTACTCGAGCATTCTGTACGAGATGGATTTGGTCCTTTCCACCCATTTTAAGCGTAGCATGGTCTGATGAGATCAAGCGCATTTGATCCTGCGTCTTCTCACGTTTATATCCTAGTATGTTTTCTGCCATAATATTTTTCCTTTATATTGTAAAACTAAATTAAGATTCGTTTAAACCCTCGACTGAAAGTATCTTTCCAGTCGCATCAGCGCGTACTGCTGCGCTTTGAGCTATTTCTACGTCGCTTAACGTTGCTGTGGTGTTCAGAGTCACTACGATGGTGTTTAAAGGAAGCGGGAGTTCCAAGGATACGGAAACATTCACTCTATCTTTAAAAGTGTCATCTATAGCTACCGTAAGATCGCTAAATCCAGCAATCTGAGGTCCTATATCGACTCCGGCCTCTGTCTTTGTTCGATCATACAACAAACCAAACACTTCGTTATAAATTTCGCTCACAACAGTAACATCAGCATTTCTAACTCCGATATAAGACTGAAGTGCGTCATTAATAACATAAGAGATCTCATCAAGATTTGTTCCTACTGAGTCTTCATAGTAAAGACTTCCCTTTTCAGTTTGGGTAGTCAGTTGATGACGGACGTAGACAGGTGATCCTTCGTAATCCTGGGTAATAACCCAAGTACCTTGAGCAGCAACAGTGTCCAGATTATTCTCCGTATATTTGGTGTACATAGTACTAGCCGTATTTACGGTACCGATCTGTATGTTGGTGATTCCTTGATGTGGTTGAAGAGCAGAACGCAATCCAGCCATCTCCGCAGCAAGGTAGAAGTTATTAAGTGCAAGCTCTCCGCTACCCGTAGAGTAACGTGCTCCGTCGGTCCAGACGTTAACAACACGCCTATCGGAGAAGTGCACAGAACGTTTTCCAACATAGTCAACTATGTTTGCTACGCTATCACTTTTATGAACCTCGTAACCCACAGGCAAAGTAGTTGGATTAGAAGGACCTGTTTTCAAAAGAAGCTCTTCATTAGTTACAACCTCTTTGACAACATATTCCTTATAGGTCTCAACTCCCTCAATACTGTGATAAGAAGTTCTGAAAAGATCTCCGGGTCTGACTTTTTGGTCTACAAAGTTTCCTTTCTCGTCGACTACACGAGTATTAGCTCCTTGATGGTACGTAATACTTGCTTCTGGTCTAAGTAGAGAAACAGGGTCCTGTACGATTACAGGATAAGAATATGGACTATTGGTACCGAGGTAACAACGCCTCCAGCGTTTCTTATCTTCTGTGGACATAGCACCTACGTGTCCCTTACATGCTTCTTGTATTCCAAGATCATCAGTAAGAGGAGCAATAGCGTAGATGTTAGAATTTCTTTCTGCACGTTCCAGAACAGAACGATAACCGGCTACATCTTCAGAAGCTACGCGAGCAACGAAGATACCACGACCTTGTGCTGCTTGTAGTGCGATATTCATACCCATAGCAACTGGGTTTTCGATATCCACCTTTCCTAGCGTAATGTCGTCAGAAATAGGAGCTGTAACATCGCCATAACCCGTAGGTGCGGCTGTTACGAATACAATCTCTTCATTCTGCTTGGCAGGAACAAAAGCTTTATAGTGAGCAAACAACTTTCCATAACGGGAGTCGTTACAAACCTTAAGCCACTGATAACCTGCACCCCTATCATGCTTTTTGACTTTTAATCCGGTGAATACGTTTATGCCGAAGTTATCGTTAGATACATCGTCAATGAAACTTCTTGAATCTGCAACCCATTGGGGGTTGTTAGAATCCGCAGCTATAGATGGAATAAACCCAGTATAAGCTACGCGATACTCAACACAGTCTATAGACATATCATCATCCGTGTCCGTCCTTCCGACAGTGTTACCAGCAATCCCATTAAGCTTTACTACTGCATGCTTACCACTAGTTTTACCAACTACCAACTTAAGCGAGAAAACGTCTCCTACCCTAAGTCCTTTTTGATGCGTATCCAAATCATCCGTTAGGTCTTGCATCCTGAAACTAAGTCCGGTATCTCCGATTACAATGTATTCGGATTGGTCCAAACTACCATCACGACTGAGGACATGATCTTGTCCTGAAAGTCTTCCTGCGGTGTCTGAGATATTCAGAATAGCGCCTTTGTAAGGATCCGAAAGATCTTCGCCAGCTTTGGTTACCTCAAATATCAGAGTATCATCCTGATCGTAGACATAACTTCCTACAAACTTAAAATTGTCAGAACCGATAGGGTTATAACCAATGCTTGCAGTTACGCTAAAAGTGTCTCCGTTAAAAAGACCATCTCCGCTGTTAACTGCGTTACTTGCTGTGATAACAAGACCAGGCAAGCTGTTGTCTTGTATAACAAAATCAGCAACCCCAGCTTGTCCTACAATGACTACATCATTGGCCGAAAAATTTCCGGATGAAGAGCTGATACTACAACGACCAACATTACCAGCACCTTTACCAGTAGTTGTGGTTACTGTTATTTCAAATCTTTCAGCAAATTCTCCATTATAGCGACTTCCTGCCTTTAGGTACTTCAGCAAAACAGCATCGGTTTGCGTGAATGCTGCGGTGACGTTACCACTTACAGTCGTAGAAACTATAGGAGCATCTGCCCTAAAGGTTAGTTCTGGATTAAGTTTTGATCCGGAAAGCGTGTTGGTTTCCGCAGATTCGAGAGCTCGCTCTACCGAAACAACTTGTCGCTTTACCTTCTCTCCCTTATAAGTCACATAAACAATGTCTCCTGGGGTAACAGGGCGTCCCTTTAGTGATGCATGTAGGTTCTCGGTTTGCCCGCTACCTACGCTTATGGTATTTCCATCAATATCCTTGGCAATTATCTTGTCTGGAGTTTCGGTGGATAGGATAGACCAAGAAACACCAGTGCTATCAACATCGGAATCATCGCTGTCATCATCGTTAGAGTCAGCTCCGCAAATACCGTATTTTACAAGTCTGGCTTCCAGGTTCTCTCCGTAGAGACGAGTATAGTCGTCAACAATCTCACTATCTTGTTTATAATTCTCAAAGGAAACAAGTTGAACGCTTTGGTCGTCTGTAGGTAGATCGACTGCGCTTCCTTGCATTTCAGCAAATTCCTCTGGATTATTAACACGATTCAGATCATACTGAGCTCCAATGACTAAAGCATTCATGCCCGGGTCATAAGCAGTCTCTATTTGCTCTAAAACTTGTTTAATGAGAAGTTGTGGTCTTGAGTAGTTCTTAATCATAATATATTTCCACGATTTTTTTAAGATAAGAGTAAGTATTCAGACATGTGATGTCAAGAGTTATCCGGCTGGCCTGGCGTCTATAGATACGGATTTTATTAAATGAGATTCCCGCACTGTAGACCATAAAGCATCGAATGCCAAGTCTATACTTAGGTTGGTTTGAAAAGATCTAATTTTAGTCCCCTCTATCAAACTAGGACCGCTTAATTCTTTTATTTCGTACCTAAGCACATTCGGAAAATTATTGAACATCGTGTCCCTAATAGCACCAAAATAGTTAGTTGAGATACCACCCAGCATAAGAGAAACGTCTGCCTGATTGCTGACATGTTTTATTTGTATACTCGTCTTAGCTTGTAATGTGGTTACAGAAACGCCATCTTGAGGCGCTCCTGCAGAGTTATCTATTACTTGTTTTTCAAACTGTATTGGACCTGTTCCTACATAGATTGCGGGTTTTTTAGATATCTCTTCAGAGTCATAAATAAAATCAAGATCTATGTCTAAAGTTCTGGTGCTCTTATTATCTGTGTATAGTAACTCTTTCAACTCATCATAGTTGCCATAGTTATCAGGATCAGAAAAAAGGTCTCGGGCGTGTAGTAGAAAAATTCTCCGAAGTAATACGGGATCTGCAAACCCTAATAAAGAAGCTTCTAGGAGCTCAGATAAATCAGTATATAATTTTCGAGAATCCATTATTCAATAGGTATGTCATATAGGATATTATCCCTCTGCACCATACTTACAGTTATATGGGATACTAGAGGTTGTTTTCCCCTGAATTGAAATTTATCTACTTTTTCCACTACGAATCTTACATCATCATGATGTTGTACAAGTAAGTCAAATTGATCTATCTCAGGATCGGATGCATGTCTAAAAATATATTGAATTTTATCATCCTCTCCTTCTCCTGTTTGCCTTGGTCTGATCTGCTCGGTCTTCTTTGTTATATTCTCTAAGTAAACAACAACTGGATCATCGTAACCTTTTAACAAACCTGTGTTATAGCAAGTCTTACAATTTGGGTTCAAAACCTGTCCGGTTTCGGTATCTCTACACTCAGCACAACTCTCACCTTCGAGAAGTTTTTTAAATATAAAGCACTTTGTTCCTGCGCGTGTCATGTGAACGCGCTCTAAGTTCATTATATGTCGGGCTATCCCTAATTCTTGTTTATTTAAAAAATTATCTTCCTGGAGTCTTGTTCTTTGATCTTCAACTTTATTTAGATCATCTCCTATATTGAGTGTGGTACACAGGTCAGTATCATTTGTTACAGCAATATCTAAACCTAAGCCCTCTTCTGTCTTAGCGAACCTTAGAGGATCTCTTCCTCTAGCCGCAACCCATCCTGAATGATAGGCTTTTCCTTTGTTCCTAAGCAATACTTGGTAATGCCATGTTCTTCCTCTCGATCCTTTATATGCTTCCTCATCCAAGAAAGTATATTCGTTAAGGTTTTTTAACGGAACTATGGACTCTGATACTACTTTAATATTGGTATGTCCGTCTGGTGATCTCCTTATCAAAAAGTCTGAGCACTCAAAATCTATTTTAGATATATCTAGTATCCAGTTAATACTGCAAGAACCATCGGAATGTTTAGGTTCTGCTACTACGCTGGTAAAAGGATTTTCTTCGCCTAAATGGCTCATCCAATTTGTCCCCAAGCTCCCTGATAGTTTATATGGGTCTTACGTGCAGCAGCGAGAGAAACAAACTCTTCTTTGAAAAATTTAATATTGCTTGTAAGATGTGCTATTCTTCTTTTATTAAGATCAACCTGCATACCTCCAGCGTTGTAGTCCAAATCTTCTTTTTGAATTTTTTGAACTTTAGAAAGGTATAGATAATAAGATATACCATTAACAAAAATAGTGGGATAGGGTAGGCAGTCATCGCATGTAGTTAGATTAATAGCTCCTACATATGGCGGTATTTCATTCCAATTAGCCACAGCTAAATACCGGGCATGATTGATTTCTTCATCTGTAAAATAAAGTTCTAGATCAATCACATTGTCGTCAATCATCCTGTCTAAAACAAATCTACGAATCGCGTCATTAGATGTAAGGCATCCATGTGCAGGATCACAATCAGCTACCTCATCATCTGTTTTAGGAGCAGGCTCGACTGCCGGTGTGTCTTCGGCAACGATCTCATCTGTATCGTTTGATGTGATATCTATATCGTTTGTGGCTATTGAATCGGAATCGTTATCAGAGTCATTAGTTGTCGTATCACCTCCAAGCTCTTCTATAAATTTATCGACTTCTTCATCTGTTATATCATCAAAAACTAATTCTTCTAAATAGGAGCTAGAGCTAGAGCTGCTTGAGCTACTACTAGGTAAGATACTGGAACTACTACTAGCCTTCCACATACGGCCTTCGTAATCCATAAGCAATCCTTCCGGGGGATATGCAAACATACTATCCCTGCTAGAGCTGCTATCAGACGAGGAGCTACTTACGCTACTGGAGCTGACCGAGGAGCTACTTACGCTACTGGAGCTAAAGCTACTATTACTGCTTTGGCTCGAAGAACTATTAGAGCTACTTGAACTCTCAGAGCTCTCAGAACTTTCCGAGGAACTAGAAGAACTTTGAGAGCTGCTGGAGCTACTCTGAGAAGAGCTTGAGCTACTGTCACTAGAAGAACTTTCCGAACTACTAGAGTCAGAACTGCTACTATCACTAGACGAGCTTTCGCTGCTAAGCGAAGAACTACTACTACTTTCGCTGCTATGCGAAGAGCTGCTGCTGATACGCCATAAACGTCCCTCTTGGTCCAAATAATAACCTGGGGGAGGGAATACAAACGGTATTCCGCTACTGCCTGAGCTGCGACTGGAGCTGCTGCTGCTCATATAGATGCCCTACTCTTGTAGAGTATCGAAGTAATTTTTTACACAAGCAGCTTTTTCAATCAAAGACATGTTCTCTGCCCTATAAGGACCTACTACGCTTGCAAATCCTTCTGAAAATTCTTTCTGGTCAAACGCGTTTGCGTATAAAGCAGCTTTATAAAGCTCATTTGTCTGATGTACATTCAGACCCTTTTCCATACAAGCCTTTACAAAACCTTCTTCGAAATTATCTTCCTTACTTTCGTTCATTTCTTAATTATTACTTTATATATTTAATTTGCAAACTTAATGTGTGCCTTAGTCGTCTTGTGTTAGTATTAGCAAATCTCCGATATTCTCACTAAGTACTTTTATAGTGCTTAAAAAAGCTTCTTTGTCTGGTCCTTCATCTAATTCTTTATACTGCTCGTATAGATCTAATATTAAGTCTGAGGTTATCTCATGAGCAACCGTAGCTTCTACAGTTTCTTCTAACATAGTAAATATATAATGACATAGAGGACGCTACACGTAAATAAAAAAAGGCCCTCCAAAACTGGAGGGCCTTTAAATGTGAAACTAATCCTCTCGAATTATTGGAAAGTAACCTTTCCAAGACCGGCAAGATTGGCGAAAGTAACGCTAAGAGTCTCACGAGCGCTGAAGCGAAGAATATCCTTCTTCTTTTCAACATACATCGTGGGATCTTGAAGCGTGTAAAAACGACCAAGATATTCCGGTTCAGCGAAGATGTAGACCGTATCGTCGGGAATGATGTCACGCTTAATGGTGAACAAGTGACGAACTCCGAAGATTTCGGCTTCTTGCAACGCTCCCAAACCATCAGTCAAGAGGGTTTGTGCGAGGTCGCCACCGATTTCGGAACGATCCATGGTAAGGAACGACTTAGCAGTCTTGCGATTCATGAGAACAACGCCGTTGTTCAAACTGAGATCTTCAAGAACACTAAGGACCTGTACATAGTCTTCGCGACTAAAGAACTGGGAACCGCCACCTGCGACGTTTCCGATAGCTCCGGTCTTAGTTACGTTGATGTGCTGGTTGTAACCGGCAGCCGATTGTCCACCAGCATTTCCTACGATTGCATCAACCGTATTAATGAACTGGTAGTCTTCTTCAGCTTGCATGTCACGCAGAGCATTGTCCGTAATGACCTTACGAAGATCCATACGGTAGGTACGCAACTCGTTAATATCCTTCGTGAACTCCGGAGTGGTGATCACGTTGAAGGAACAAACGAATTTGTTACCGTAGTAGGTCGACGTATCTGCACTATCACCGAAAGGAATGCTCTTGGCACCCTTGGAGCCAGGCTCCATGTCTTCGATGATCACAGGACGATCATGGTCAGGCACGCGATCCAAGCCATCATTGGTCACAGTCTTAGGAGGAAGGATGTTACGAGAAAACCCGTCTTCCCTGATTCTGCGACGAATCATGTTACTTGCAGCACTTGCAGCGTTTTTAATTTGGCCATCCTCAGCGTCAGTAATCGCATCAAGGATTTCACGATTCATCACTTCAATATTGATGTCTTCTTCCATCGTATTTATCTCCTTAATTAGGCGGTTACAAAGCGGATGACCTTAGCGGAGCTTCCGCTGGTACCACCTGCTTCTGTGTTTTGAGCCATGTTCTTGACGTTAGCGTCGTATTGACCTTGCGAAAGATCAATAACACTACCACGAACGTATCCGAGAACAGCGCCGCTTGCGGTGGCGTTGCCAGTTCCGCTAACAGCTACCGAACCCTTACCGCCAGACTTACCACACACGAGAGCGGCTCCGTCTGCGATGTTGGCAGCGTTTCCGCCGTCGTCATAGTAACCAGTTTCAAACTCATAATCTCCATTGAGATCAAAAGCAAGAAGCTTGTTGCACGAGATAACGTCGGGATCAGCTTGGTCATGATACGCGATGTAAACTTTACCGGCTGCAGCGATGTTACCTGCTACGACCCATTGTCCGTTTCCGTCTGGCGTCACGAGTTGTCCTGACTTGATACTCTCCCCGGCTTTAGGGGGAAGAGAGCGAGAGAGCGCACTAGTTTCGTTACCAGCATAACCTCTGCGGACAACAAGGCGTGGTTTAACGCGCTGTACCGGATTTGCTCCGTCTGCCCCGAGATGTGAACTGTATGACTTATATGTTGCCATGGTTTCTAGTCTCCCTGTTTATGGTTTATGTTTAGGATCTCAATCTCGTCCATCCATCGGGATCAACGTCAGTGACTGAGGATTCTTTGGCTATCCCGACACCACTATTTGGTGTTACGGATGCTTCAGAAATTTTTTCTAATAGCGATAGTACAGTATTTGGATCTTTTTCGATTTCATCTACAATCTGCTCTGAGTAAACAGGGCTTATGTAGGAAAGCTTTACCAAACGCTCTACTGTTTCTTGTATTCTTTCTTTTGGAAAGAACTCTACTGCTTTTTTAGATTCTTCGACAGCCGAAGAGTATTTTTCTTCGTTTTCTTTCGCTACCTTTTCGAGAACAATATTGTTTTCGGAAAGTTCCGCAACTTTTTGTTGAAGCTCTTCTTTCTCTTTTACAAGAGACTGAACTAGCTCCATAGATTCTTCTATATAATCTGCAGCGGCTAAGGCGTCGTTGTCTGTCATGGCTCTAAAAAAGTGTTTAAAAATTACTTCTCTTCAGAAAATGCGTTTTCTACAATAGAAGCCATTTTTTCAACATCTTCTGGAGGAAGTGCGCCTTCTTCTGGAGGAAGCTCTTCTCCGCCTTCCATACCGCCATCGGCACCTGCAAGTTCAGCGAGGATTTGCTCTGCCATAGCAGGATCAAGCTCTCCGGACTCTACCATTTGCATGATAACAGCAGCAACTTCGTCAAGGCTTACGTCTTCAAGACCAGCGTCTCCGCCTTCTTCCATACCAGCTTCAGGACCCATTGGCATTTCTCCGCCAGCGTCCATAGCCATAGCGGCTTGCTTGCATCCAAGATCATAAGCTTCTTGTTCTGCTTCGGTTTCATATTTTGCTATATTGCTAGAATGTATTTTTATAAGCTTTGCAATATCGGCTACGTCCTCTTCAGAAGCGTTTTTAAGAAGCTCAGAAGCAGCTGCCTCATTTTTCATTTGCTCTTGAGCAACAGCTTCTTCATACATTTCAAGTTCTTCAGCTTCCTTAATAAGGTTCTCGGCGGCTGCTCTTCCAAATTCACGATCTGCAAGATTAGCTACCATCTGACGTCCGTCTTCATGCTGCATAACAAGGTTAGCAATCTTAAGGTACGCGTTAGCGTTTTCGTCAAAGTCGGCTGCAACAGCTTCAGCTTCTTCTTCATTAGCTGATTTTTCTTCAGTAGCTTCTTCAGTAACTTCTTCAGTAGCTTCTTCAGTAGCTTCTTCAGTAACTTCTTCAGTAGCTTCTTTTTTCAAAAGTTTTTCTTTGATAGCATCAGCAAGTTGCTTTGCTTTAGAAGCAGTCTTAGCTACGCTAGGATCGGTAGGACTGCTAACAGCTTCGTCTTTTGAATCGCCATCAGCTGCAGAGTGTCCACCCTCGCCAGCACCATTAGGGGCCTTTCCGGATGCTTCACCCTTACCGCCTTTACCGGGAATGTTATTCTCGGCAATACCATCGGCGTTTTGTGTTTCAAGACCCTTGGAAGGCAATACTGTCTTTTCAGCAGAATCACCGTCATGCTTCTCAACACCAGGAGGATTCTCTTCTTGAGGATCTGTTTCAGGAACAGGATCATTCTTAGCAGCCTCCTTAGTTTCTTCAGAAGCTTCTTCGGAAGCCTTTTTTTCGTTATAAAAGGAAGCAATTCGCCCCTTAAGATCTTCAATTGTCCAGATATCTTCGCTCATAATAATTATTATAGGTGTTCAATGTAGTGATTTATTATTAATAACCCCCTCCAGATGTCAAGTGTAAAACAACTAGATAAGGTTTTGGTAAGCCACAGCTAAATAGTTTGGTTCGTCTAAATCAATACCAAAATTCAACATATCTTTAACTGCTGCTAGTTTATAGGCGCCATACAGTGCCAAAGATTTTTCAGCTTCGCCCTTAACAGCATCAGAAAAATCAGCATCAGAAGATGCCATCTTCATGATATGCATCTTTGGCTTAGCCGTAATAGTGATTCTGATTATCTTGTGCATGTCTGGCTTTTCTGTGTGGCTGTGCTTTGCTGCAACACCATCCATAAGCTTTTGAACTTCATCCGTAGGTGCATCAGCAGCTTCTTGAGCTCCAGAGCAGGATGAGAACATAGGCATTATCTCTTGAGGAAGGGACATACCGCCCATAGAACCACCAGAACCCATGAGAGTTTTAAAGATACTTCCCATACCACCACCACAAGAACAAGCAGCTTTATAAAAGTCAGAACTTTTTACTTCGTCTTCGCTCATGTCTTTTACGTAAGCCATGAACGCACTAAACGGAAGTATTGCTCCAGCCTTTGCGAGTTTGCGGAAAAATGTCCCAGGTTGTGCAGATCTAATTGCTCCAAGCTCTGCCTTATTAAAACTCTCTTCCCGGATCATGTTGTTTAGCGCATGCTTAACATAGTTGTACTTTTCATCTCTTGGTACGTCTACTCCGTTAAGGACATCAGCTATATACGACTCAGCACTAGCGAGTTTATGAAGTATATTTAGATCATTGGAAGAAAACTGGGTAGAGACATCAGGAATACACACGCCTTCTTCTTTAGCGAGTGTGTCGCTAAATATATGAGGAGCAGTAGCTGAAGCCGCTTTACGCAACTGATCATCAAACGCATACTCTATATAGTGCGCTATCCTATCTGCAGGGTTTTTAACTCGAGATATATCAAAAAAGGTAGGCTTGTCATTTATAGCATACGCAAACTTTTGAAACTCTGGTATGTACTGGTTCATCTTTTTCTTAAGATGATCGCAATAATCAGCAGACTTAGTAGCAACGTTATCACAAACGTTACACCTGTCGTTAGGAACTCTTGCTGACATACTAAAGCTCAAAGCCTTGCCTTCCTTGGCAAGCTCGTACTCTTCTTCTGCTTTCTTTTTATCACCATGTATGACGAGCTCGATACGACCCATATCTTCATTATAAGCAGATGCTTTTACGTGTCCTATAGAGACGTCTTCGCTTCTGTTATTATGCTCTCTAAAAAAATGACCATTGGTTACGAACGTATCGTGATATTTCGAATTAGCTTCTTTAGGCCAGTAGTCTCCATTTCTATTTTGACCATAAGTCTCGCCATCGCCCATAGCTATTAGGTGGACCATAAAATGATCCTTATCGGGCATGTTGTTTTCTATAAGTTCTTTTGATACGGCTGATGAAGAGGCTTCCTTAATGTGAGAAGCGTCATCAACCAAACTAACAATACGACCTGCAGCTTTAAGCAGTTCTTCTTGATCAAACTCCGGGTGATGTACTTTTATCATTCTGGTGCCTCCTTATACTCTCTTATAGTATCTTTAATATCGTCGCCTCCGGTTCTTGTCTCATTCCAAAAGTTGGCTCCCCCGGAACCTAAGAAATCTCCGAATTTATAACCGAGACCTCCAAGAGCAGCTACCAGCGCAGGAAGTCGAGCTCTACTGAAGTTACGTCCGACACTTGCTCCGGACGGTACTAGGTTTTTCCAGGCTCCGCCAATTGTATTTTTTGTACCTTTAAGCGTTTTCTTAATTGCACCACTTGTTCCTTGCGTACCAAATAAGCGATTAAGAAAATCTAGCTTGCCCGTCTTCCCAGACCATGCCTTACCGACATGCTCCTTAACTGCTGCTGGACCAGAAAAACCTCCTGGAGCACTCATAGGCTTTCCTTGGCTCTGTACTCCTTGGTTACTAGAGCTGCCTAAATTGTATATATAACTTCTAGCTTGGGCTGGTGTGTTTCCTTCTGCTATTAAATGGTCGTATATTTGTTTTTTCTCAGCTCGTCCGAGACTGCCAGGTTGCAAGCTTTTGCTTCTTTCGCCAAAAACCTTTTCACCAATCCCACCATCACGACTCCACTTGGATGCTGCATCCACCATATCAGATCTACGTATGCCAGTTTGGAAGTTGTTCCTTATAAGGCTGTTTACAAAAGGCGCTGCTAGTAGACCAGACAGGCCGCCGCCAATAGGACCACCATAATTCCCCGCCTCCTCTAGTCCTTTAGCAGTATCATAATCTTCTTTTAAATCTTCCTTGGTGGGAGTCATTGCACTACCTAGTTGATCAACTCCTCTTTGCAGTGCGAAACCGCCGCCACCGCCGAGTAGAGCCCCTAGAAGAGCATTTTTCAAAAGACGCATCCGCCTTTCAGAAGGAGTCTCTCCTACATGACTTCCTGAGAGGAGTCCTCCAAGTATACCGCCGCCTCCTGCACCGATCAAAGCCGTCAAAAGCTGTCCTTTTAATTGAGGATCCATATCATCTAGCCAACCCGATACTTTATCGGAACCAGATGTGAATCTTTCTTTTATATCGTCACTAACTTCTTGTACGCTCATTATACTGCCAATTTCTTTTGTACGTCGTCTCTTTCGGCTTTAGAACCGTATGTTGCTTGTTCTTGAGCACGCATATTATTGTCGACTTTGCTTTTATCTAGTTCTGCTTGCGAGAATTGGTTTGCATCGAAAACACTAAGACCTTCGTGCTGTACCATACTGCGTAAGGTTACTCGTGTTATGTTGATGTCACTAGCCAGCTCAGGAGCGAGCTTTCTAAATGTGTTATACGCATCAATAACTTTCTCAGGATCCTCTTCTGAAAGAATGTCATCAGTACTAAGAAGATTTTGAAGTATTGCTGCTTGCTCTACATCTCTAACGCCAAGATCGTAATCTTTTTGCTCTTTGTTTCCTTTATCTGCCAAATCGGCTATAAAAGCTTCTACGCCTTTTTGGGCATTTGGCATAGCATTTTGTACGCCTTCGCCACCTATGATAGATCCTATGGCGCTATCAGTCCCCTTGACACCACCAAGAATCCCACCTACTAGTCCTTTTTTTTTATCCGAAGAGCCACCGCCACCACCCGAGTCAGCCATACTAATTAAAGCACTAGTGTTATCCGGTATCTTAGGGGCATCAACTTTTATCTTAGGACTTACTACTATAGTGGGCGGTGCGCCTGCCGACTTTATACTCTTTTCTTCATCAGTCAGCTTAGCTAGGCATTGTTCTTGGAACTCAGCCTTTTTAGCAACTTCCAGTTCGTCGATCTTACATTGAACACGACCAACAATATTTAAAGCTTTATAATCTTTTACAATACGCTTTTCTCCAGCATCACTGGCTCTCTTGACATGTAGATGCTTTGATTCCAAATAAGATGCCAAGGACTCACAAGCTTCTTTAGCTGCTCCTTCAAAATAATAAATAGCATCTCTTTCTACATCGGAAAATAAAGAAGCTTTCTTTTGTATCTCAGATTTAAAATCGTCAGCAAGATCTCTTATGTCTTCTTTTAGGTCAAAAACAAGTTGAGATAATGTTTCTTGATTTCTTTTATTCCTGGATTCTTTCTTATACTTCGACTTAATAGTAGAAGCTAATTTAATCTCTTGTTCATCAAAGGAACTTTCGAGAGAAATATCTTTGGTCATACCTCCGAACAAATCTTTAGGAACTCTTCCAGAGGATACGCTTTCTATGTCGTTTTGAGAATAATCGCTTTTAGCTTCCTTGTTATAAGTCTCTAACATATCAGAAACATCTAGTATCTCAAAACTGCTACCACGCTTTGCTGCCGACTTGTCTAAATAGTTTACAGTCTTAGCAGTGTTATAAACCTGTCCTAACTTTTCAAGCAACGCAGGTGCTAAGTTTTTCTCATTAGCAAACTTAAGAAACACCTCTTTGACATTGCCTGATTTCTTAATTTCAGGAATTAAATCTTCAAACCAGCTAATAATTTTCTCATTCATAATTTATATAAATTAAAGATTTAATACGGGTATTTTGCAAGATTAAATTAAGAGCTCTCCAGAGCCTCTGTCTTAACCAGCTCAGCTTCTCTAAATTCTTGAGTATGTTTTAGACGCTCTTCTAATACCGTTTCGTGATCTCTAAGTACTTCTGTCATAATAACAGATCCCATAGGACTTAAGCCTACACCAACTTCTGCAGTTTCCTCTGCACCGCCATGCTTAGCAGCAGCAAGAAGATTTTTAGCAGAGGCAATACCAACAACGTTTCTGGAATTAATCATACCAGCCTTAACTAGGTAGTTAGCATTATTCATTATTGCAGTCTCTAACCTTGTAGACTCTTCCTGCAAATTCTGAGCACCACCATCAAACACATCTGACTCTCTAAATCCGGCAAGGTAAAGTAGATCTTCTATACTATTATTGTACCCAGATCTTTTCATCAAAGTATCGTAGGGTACGTTATCCATGTAATCCGGCTTAAACTCTTCTGCTCTGGATTCAGGATATATTTGCTCAGCTATAAACGCAGCCTCTTCTCTCCTGTCCAGTATGTTATAAAAAAGCTGCTCATAAATTTTTATAACCTCCTTAGGCACCTTGACTATATCGGATATTTTCTGGTAATCCATTCCCGGAGAAAAGCATAGAGACGTAATTAAATTTTTAAAATACTTCGGCATAGTAGTCTCTAACGCTATTGCATATGCTACATCCCTATCCGGAGTTTTATACCTTTCAAAATTATAGGCTCTTATTAGAGATTCATTAGTAACGTATGAGCCTAGTGTAAGGTTAGCCGCGTTATGGCTTTTTATAAAATGCCAACCAAACTTTAGATCGCTGTAACAAAACGTAAAGCGGTTTACCTCAAAAGCGTTATTAGATTCTGAGTCGTCAATAAACCTATCAAAGTAAATAGAATCTCTTGGTATGAACTGAGAAAGATTATATATCTCTTGAAAATTCATGCTGATTCTACTCAGACCAACCTGAGTTGTTGAAAAAAGGTATTCTCAAACCAGGATAATCTTCATAGTCAGGTCTTTCTGTTTGAGACGCATGCATGTCTGACATCTGCTGTTCCTTCAGATTCTTTCTTTCATCCCTAGAAAGCCTATAATCATTAGGGGATACTCCAAAAGGCTGTCCATGCAAAAATACATTCTTATCAAAAAGCTCTCTGATTTTTCTAGAATTTGTCTTTAACCGAAGAGCTTCCGCTGCTTCTATTGCATTATTTCTGTCTTTCTGTCCTCCATAATACATCCCCCCAAACCCCGCACCTACAGTGGCTGGGAATCTAAATCTACGTGCCCTACCTCGGGTAGCGAGCATAGCTAACAAGGAAGCTGCTGTAGACGTCAAATACGTATTAGGCCTGTCTGTAGGACTTCCTTGGTAGGCAAGCATACCACCACCAGCGCCGGCACCAGCTGTCCATTTACCCAGTCCCTTAAGGTCTACATTACCTACGTTGCCAGAAAATGTATCGTGTACTCTCTTTCCAATATCTTTGGCTGTATTTTTGGCAGTATCCTGATAAAAATTTCTCTGCCTAAGAGGCATGAGAAACTTGGGAACACGCAAAGCGGATTTTTCTAAGCCATAAAGGCTGTTTCTAGTCATTATGTCCTGCCAGGTTTATTCCCTTTGTAGAGTTTTGAGTCTTCTTAAGAAGCTCTAAAACCAAATCACCAAAGGATTTAAAATTAGAAAGAAGTTTGTTCTCCAGAGATGCCTGATCGTCAGATCCATAAAGCTGACTAAAGTCATTTGGCTTCCAGTAGAAGAGAAAAAGAATCCTTCCTAGCTTGTCTAAACCGTCTTCTAAACTTACCAAATACTTATCTATCATAATGGTAGAGTCGAAAGTATTAACCAAGCTACCAACCAAACCATGCTCAAATAAGCTACTATCGCCGGTCTCTTGTGCCATCTGTGTAAGCGTTTCAGGAGTATGCGATTCCAAACCCTGAGGACCATCAAACTTCATGCGATCCCCAACTCTAGGATTAGGAGCTTCTGGATTGTTAACGTCTGCAACTACAGTTGTCTGCTCTGGATTCTCCGTAGGAACACCAAAGGTATCATCAAAACCAGCATAAAACTCAGGTATGTTTTGCATACGCATAGTAGCTTGTTTTTCTAGTACGACAGGGTCGTAGTAATACTTAACCCTACCAGAAGCCGCTTTATCCATTACCTCAAAACTGGATTTCTCATCCATATCCAGCTCTGCCATGAGATAGGCTACACTACCCACTTTAGACAATTCTGGGGTAATACCCTTTCTTGAAGAAACTATAAAATAATTTCCTCTAGGCTCCACCTTAACTTCCTCCATCCCCGCTGCTTTAATTAAATCTTTAAAGATCATATCATCAGCACAGTTTATAGGACTTCTTTTACCGCATGGGATATATTCTCTCTCGCCATTGTGGTATATGGTGGTTTCATCTCCACTAGCAGTTTTTGCCCGGAATCTGGAGATCCCTTCGGACAAACTTTCTAGTTCTTCTTCAACTAGAAAAGGCTCTCTCAAGCCAGCTGGTTTTCCAGATTCGCTAAATGACTCTTCTGTGTACCAACTATTTATTTCTAGTTGTTTAGTTTTGGGTGGCTCAAAATCTTCTGATGATTTTTCTTCATCTATAATATATAGATCGGACATAGCTTTCTTATCCCAACCGTCTTCTGAGAATAGCAAGATACTATCATCGCTATTTCCCAAAGAAGCCGCTTTGTGAGAGGAGCTTGTCCCATCTTCGTGAAGAAGAGTTACAACATTATTGAAGTAACGCATATAACGATCACTTACGGGAGCACTCTTATCTTTCATGCCCTCGTTTTTGTATACCTTTTTTACAAGATTTTTACGATTGTCTATAATCTCAAATCCATGCTTAGCAGCTTTTCCTGTGAACCCTTTTTTAAAAGCGAGCCCAGAGAAGGTGTGTTTGGTATTCCTAATTTCGTCATTAAGCTCTTGCGGCATAGCATTATCTAAACCTACGTTATCAATAAGCGCTTGTGCGAAATTAGGATTTTCTGAAGCAGTTTTTGTAATAATGTCTACTGCGTTATAACCGCCATCCTCCATTATAAAATCTTTGATAAAGCTTCCCTTTTTAACCTGAGCTTCTGATTTCTTTTCAAACTCTCCAAGAATATCTTTTCCGGTTGGTAGGTCTTCATTGAGATCTGTGATTTCTTTATACGAAGAATACTTAGACATGTGACCTGAAGGCATAATTAAATCCTGTAGGTTTAGTCCTTTATTCCCTTCGTTTAGATCTCTTTCCAATGGTGCTCCTTCTTTGTAAGACTCAAGAGATAGGATATACTGACACCACTCGTTAGTTAGACAAACGAATCTTTTATCGCCATGTCTATAAAGAAGGTCTGTACCGCTAACCGAGCCATTTAGGAAAAAAACTGGCGCGTAGAGTAATTCTTGATTTACTCTGAACACGAAAATACCAACCATCTTCGTGTTACCGTCATTCTTAAAAACGATCTCAAAACCTAGTTTATAAGGATCACGCATTAAGGGCGTAGCCTTATTTTGTATAAAAACGTAAGCTTGATCTAAAAATGCTTTTTCAACATCCGCATCTGGGTATGTTGCTGCAGCTAGTTTTTTCCAATCTTTATTCATTATTGAAACCTATTTAGAATATCTTGTCTTCCCTTATTTTTTCCAAACATATAGGAACCACCACCAAGTAACGCAATCAATGCCAAGGCAGTGAGCAGTTTCCTAGTTCCCGGGTTTTGGGACTGCTGAGAAATAAAATCCCAAGAGGGGTTGTATATATTCTCTTCTGCCCAATCCATGCCCTTGTCAAAGTAATCTTTCTCTGGTTCTGGTTCTGGCGCAGGAGGTGGTGCGTAATCTGGGTGTTCCTCTATTGGGTCTGGGTCTTTGAGGGCATTATAACCCCCTATCCCAGCAGCGCCTACTCCAAGACCACCTAGGCCAGCTAGGCCTCCTATTAGACTCTTGCTCATTGCAATTTTTTCGTTACTCATGCTGTATATCCTTGTGGTGGAACTAATTCCTTTAGTTTTTCTATAATTTCAGGTCTCTCCTTACCTATTAAGGAGATTAAAAATAAAATTTGCTTTTGTGTGTCCATGTTGTCAATTGCATCTGTAGCGACATTCATGGTTTTTTTAGCGCCTTCTATCTGTCCTTCTCCATGCCCTATATCGTATATTTTGTTGCCGCCATACCAGCCCCCAGCACCTAAAGTTCCTACACCTGCAGCGTGTGATAAAGTAGATCCTAAAGGCGTTGCACGCTTTTTATCATAATCCCAAAGCTTACGAGTAAAGTTATTGCCTGGTTGTGGCGGTGGTGGTGCTGGTGGTCCTTGCATAGGAAGTGGTTTTACAGCCGGACCACGCCTAACCATCTGCCTAGTGGGCTTAAAAAAGTTTACAGCCTGCCTTCCCATTGCTTGTTTGACTAAAAAAAGCTTATCTACTTCGAGCATGCTCGAAGTTTTGTCTTTTTGTGGAAAACTCATATCCATACAATTAAATTTAAAACTTGCCTGTTTGTCGAGATCTTTCTCCAAAACCCGACCCTACGGCGAGCCTAGGCGCGAAATGTAAATTTTGATTTATATTGGTATCAGCACCCATAGAAGAATCATTTTTTAGAGATTCTCCTAAATAGGTAGTATGCATTTTAGCAAGCCAATCGTCATGATGCTTTGTAGCTCTTGCCAACATAGTCATTACAGGTGTAAACTTCGGAGTTTCTTCCGAAACATACAACTGACCTACTCCAGAATCTTTTAAATTCTTTACCATATTAGGCGTCAATTTGGTCCCAATACTATAGTGTAAAATAGGCATCTGCAGGTACTTACCACCAACTTTGGATAATGGTAGCATCTGGCTATTTTTAGGTGGGTTGTAGTCAGATATAAGTTTGTTGTAGGAAACTAAATCATCCGGAAGAGCGTCTCCTAATCCATCTATGTGATCTATTTGTACTTGGTCTAATGCTCCCCTAGCGAGGTATTCAAGATTTCTCTTACTTACAGACATACCGCTGTCAGCAAAAGCTTGATGCAACCTATCTACATAGTATTTCCTACCTTCGCCCAAACCACGAAGCCTAACAACATCTTTAACGTCAACAATACCCTCACTAAGGGCATCGCCAATTTCAACCATATCTCCTTTTTTAACGAGTGGGTTGAAACCGGGAAGCGTGTAATGCCTGTCACTTCCTATTGTTATAAATGTTCCGCCCTGTGGTGCTTCTTCTATCTTCTCAACCTTCCCAGACAGCTCTGCTACCGTAGCCCTGTTAGGAAAGGTAGAGGGTGACTGCATAATTTGATTTATGACAGAGAAGCCTCCAAAAGATTTTTTACCGCCATAAATACCACCTGTGTGTTTAGTATTTAGCGAGCCTTGTGTTAATGGTTCAGATATAGCCTGTGCTGCCGTTAGTCCGACAGTATCGCCTATCTTTGCAAATTTACCAGCTGAGTCTGTACCGCCACACTCAGCACACACACCTTCTTTTGATTGGCATGTCAGTGGGCTTTTGACCATTATTTTTTTAGCTTTCTTTTTAACTAAATGGTTCAGTACTGTTCTGTCTATAGCTGTTCCTGCTTTTACACCATGGTGATTAGTTACAGTTACCCTACCTAGTAAATTATCAACATCGTCAGTATCTACCATAATACCATTATTAGAATGGCAATTAGCCTCAGTAACTACAATTGGGAGAGTAGCCCTAGCCATTTGCTTGCCTAAATAACCGGCATCTGCGGTGGCTTCCTTAGTGGCTATTACGGATTTTCTAGCGCCAAACATACCAGCAAGATATTCATAAGGTCTTAAACCCTCACCAAAACTATTATTAACAAATAACTCAATAGGCTTATCTTGGTAGTCTGTATATATACCAGGAGTTGTTATCATTGCATTAAGCTGAGTAGGATTTCCTCTAGCTCCTGAGAATACTGTATTCGCCAGACCATGCATACCACTTATAGCACTTTTTAGTGTTTTCTTACTTAATCTGTCAGAGTACTTTTGATACAGTTTTATCCTCGCTTGTTGATGTTTCGACTTAGGCAAAGTTTTCTTCATCGTAGCAAGCTCTTGATTTAAGGATGCTAGGTCTGGAGATTTATCGAAGGTTGGTCGCATGTCTGAGAGTGTTAATGTCTCTCCCTGTACATAGGAAGACATACGTCCATAATCTGATATCTTTTTAGACAACTCTCTGTATTTATCAGGATGAGACTTGGCTATGGCAGCCATTAATTCGCCTACGCCTTTTTTGTCGTAAACGCGATTATAGTCTCTCAGATCTTCAGGAAGACTGCTGTTAACTAATACATCAATTGCTCTCATTAAGAAATAGTTATGGTAGGACCACTAAAGGCGTTATCTGACTCGTGGTAGAACACATTCCCAGCAAACCCACCACAAGAGGCGCCAACTTGATTATAGGGGTCAGTTACAAACCGTCCTAGTGTTCCATGTTGTATCACCATACTTAAAGAACCGGTCTCCCAAGCAAAATAAAGAGATACGGAGCCGGGGCCTTGGGAGTTGATTCCGTCATATGCGCAGGTCGTAGGATCCCATGTCAGAGTCCATTGCGAGTTATTTGCGTTATTGTGTGGATCTACTAAGTCGAACGTAAGAGTTTGTTCAGAGGGATCAGGGTCACAGTCAACACAGAGCGTACCACTACTACTTTCGCTGCTGCTATGCGAAGAGCTGCTATAAGAAGAGGAACTACTGTGGCTACTACTACTGTTAGGAGTATCACTACTATTGCTGCTACAGCAGGCAGCACAGCTACTATGTGAGCTCTCTGTAGAGATACTTGAACTAGAGCGAGAACTACTGTTACTGCTGCTGCTTGAATCCGAAGAAGAACTAGAGCGAGAACTACTGTTACTGCTGCTGCTTTGGCTGCTGCTACTGTTGCTTTCGCTGCTATAGCTGCTTGAGCTACACGTACAAGCAGGATTATTAAGGTCTGTACTAACAGTAAAGGACCAAGCAGCATTTTGTGGTGTTGGCGCAAACAGAGGGCCTACGTTTTCTATCTCAGCTTGAGTATCCGTGTTAATTAATTTAAAACCCCACTCATTACCACGAGGTTGGGCCCAAATTTCATAGGGCTTTGTGCAATGTCTCCATGTCTTACCTTGGAGGTCGTCGTTTTTAACAAACCGCCAGGCCAGGCCAGCCACTAGGTCGCGAGTCACACCCCAAGTTGAGGGATGGTTTACTGACCCAAGAGACTGCACACTTCCGTAATCAGGCCACGTAGTTTCCGTTATTTCCTTCTGTAAGAAAACATATATATAATTAATATCTCCTGATTTATCTATATACTTAGTAATATTCGGCTGTGAATCGAACGCCGGAACGCCGGAGTTTGTTGCTGTATAAGTTTCTTGTGCTCTAGGACAACGAACTGCATCATCATAACTTATAGTGCGTGTGCCGCCTATTTGATCAGTAGTAAGCTGAACTGTTGAGTAAACAATAACGAAAAGACGGTCAGAGAAGCCGCCACCGCTAACACCCCTATTAAATGCTTTAAAATAAAGCTCAAGACTTCCGGATTCATAGTCCAAACTACTTACATCAAGCTCTAATAGTGGATTGCCTGGTAAGTTGTGCCCTGTGGTGGCTATATATTGGTAAGGTGTGGCTTCGCTATAGTGATCGTAAAAATAAGAACCTTCATAATCCACACCTGAGGATCCTGACACACACAACGCAGTCGCATAAGTATAGCCCACTGGTGTCGGATAAGGCACAGAAGACATACTCGTACAAGAAGAGTAAGATGACGTACTGCTCATAGAACTACTGCTACTGCTACTGGAGCTAATCGAGGAGCTAGATCTGCTGCTTCGCGGTGGCGGTCCGTCCGGGTTGTGTGGGGAGAATGATGTTAAACCATCAGAAGTAACTTGGCGAGTTGAAGGGTCGTAAGATATGGCTTGGACGCCACCAGGAGTCCAAAGACCGGAGTCTTTATCTACTACAAAGTCTACTATGAAGTCTGAAATTTCTGCGGCTCCTTCTTGATTATCTTCGTCCACCGTCATCTCATATCCAGCAGTTTCCCCAGGGATAAGTTCTACGGTATCTCCGTTATTGTCCTCAATTTCAACGTCAAACATACCAAAAGAAAAAAGTGGTATAGGACCAGATCCATACTGACTTGCATCATAACCTGTAGAGTCAAAAGATCCTGAAGTTGCTTCAAGAGCTACAGGGAAAGAACCTTCGCTGTCGGTAGCTGGGTTATAATCGGTATGTTTTATCAATAAAGGATCTTGAGGAGTACCTCCGCCTGATAGTTGTAGGCTGTTAGGTTTTAAAATAAGTTTAAAGCTGTCTGGATCCGTGGTTCCATCCGAAGACTCTGCAGTGCCCAGACTGACTTCTACATTTGAAGTAGTAGGAGACGAAACTGTCGTAGCTTCGTATGGCTTCATCTCAACATCCAATGTAACATACGTATTATCTCCAGATACGTGTCTATAATGTGTTGGGTACCCATACCCATTACCACCGGTAGGATCTGAGGATTCGTAGGTTACTGCATAGTTTTGACAGCCTTGTAGTTGCTCCTCGTACCAACCGTACTCATCAGTTGTAGTTGAGCACGTACAGTTACAATGATCGCCCCGGAAGGTGATGTCTACATTCTCCATCGCATTGCCGTCATAGTCTGTTATGGTTCCTCCGACTGTTATCTCGGTAGGACAACTGCTATTGCTGCTATTGATGTTACTGCTTTGATTACTGCTGCTTAAACTTTTACTGCTACTGCTGCTACTGCTACTGCTGCTGCTCTTACTGCTCTCTGAAGAGTGATAGGTTATAGAAGACCAACTACTCTCACTACTACCTGTGCTATTGCTGTTGCTGCTGCTTTGATTGCTGCTTTGATTGCTGCTGCTTTGATTGCTGCTGCTTTGAGTGCTGCTACTGCTGCTACTGCTGCTACTGTTGCTGGAGCTACTACTTTTGCTACTGCTGCTACTGGAGCTACTGGAGCTACTGGTGGTGCTTTCGCTACTTCTGCTGCTACTGCTACTACTACTGGAGCTGCTGCTGCTACTGGAGCTGCTGTCACTGGAGCTGCTGTCACTGGAGTTGCTGTCACTGCTGTCACTGGAGCTGCTGCTACTGGAGCTGCTGTCACTGCTGGAGCTCTGAGAAGAACTGGAGCTACTTGAGAAACATTGCTCACACTCGGAAAGAGACGCTTTTTCTTCGACCGTAAAAGAAGTGGCGCTACCATATACCGTCCACTGCTGCTCAGGTCCTTCATGGAAAGGATAAACACCACTAGCAGTAACACCCTTATCTAAACCACCCTTATCCAGCCACCACTGTGTTTTGTCTGTAAGCGTATTGACAGTATTACTGATTGTAGGTGCGCTACCAACTCCTCCATGAGCTTGATGATGATCTTCAAGCATCGTATACCATGTGGTTCTTTCCACGCCAGAGGAGTAAGAACTATCGCCAAGAACATAACAACCGTTTAACTCAGCCTCAGGATGTTCTGACACACAAAGATATTGAGGAAGTGACCATTCATAGTCACAGGGGCTTCCATCATGGTGGCAACCGCCCTCAGACCCGCCTTGATAGCCTATTTTAACCCAAGGGGTACTGAAGCCAGGTGTTACCCAAGACTCCCAATTATTTCCTGTAGGTATTCTCTTATCACTATAAGCACCACCATCAAGCAGGACATAGGAGTCCCAAGGATAGAAAACTCCACCAATACTACCACCATATCTTACAACGTCTCCTTCAGAATAATCTGTAGTGGAGTTCCAAGTAGGACAATTACCAACTAGACATCCGGTGACACTGCTGCTGGAGCTACTACTTTTGCTACTGGAGCTACTACTTTGGCTACTGGAGCTACTACTTTGGCTTTCACTACTTCCGCTGGAGCTAGAACTACTAGAGCAAGGACATACACTATCTGACATGTCATTTGTTACGGTAGTAGTATTATCTCCCCAGTCAGCACTCGCAGGATTGCAACTTGCTTGTCCGGTAACCTTGTGGTCCCAGCCATGATTCATCGGGGCTAGTGTTATCGTAAAACCTCCCGCTACTTCATTGTATTGGGATGTTACAGTTGCGCCGCTATTTGACGTATTGCCATCCGAACCACACTGAACCCAAACATAGGTTGGTGGTGTTGTGTTTAAAGCATCTGTTTCGTCTCTACTAAATCTATAAGTACCTTTTATTTCATCTACACTGTACTCTGTTATACAAAAATCGTCTGAGCATTCCTCGAGAGCGCCTGAACTATAAGAAGATTTACTAGAATTTCGACTGCTGGAATCGCTACTAGCGCTACTACCGCTACTACAGGACGATGCCGGACACTCTGCTGCGTCACACTCAATAATACTAAAGCCTTCTCCCATAAATAGGGATTGGTCTAACACATTAAGTGGATGTGGTTTAGCAGAAGGCGTAGTATTTATTATTTGCTCAGAAAATGATGTTCCAGAAGCATCAAACATCCCACCACTACCAGCCTCTACCCACCAGGTATTTGTCAAAGCTTCCCACGTAATGGTTGCGCCGTATTCATTAGTGAACTCAGGACCGTTTGTATCAGTTAGGCTATAACAACCTCCGATAGTACATTTTTGAGTCCTCGTATTTAACCTTGTGCTATTACGATCTACGCAGAAAGATTTGTACTCAAGAAGAACAGAACTGCTACTTTCACTGCTGCTACTTAAGCTTTGGCTACTTCTGCTGCTGCTTTGACTGCTGCTTTGACTGCTGCTACTTTGGCTGCTGCTACTGTTGCTTTCGCTACTATTGGAGCTGCTGTTACTGCTGCTACTGCTACTTTCGCACTCAATATTACAACAATCGTCGAATGTTACATCATCAACATGCTGACTAGTAACGGATATATGGTTCGTTGCTGGGTCTCCGTTGGCTTTCGGTTTCCAGCTGTTTGGTATTTGTGTTGGTTCTATTTCCTGTACATCAGCAACAAACCAACAATGATCTGTTGTATTCCTAGCTGTGCTGTTTGGCGCAGTCCCATAAACAGTGGTAAGTTTTATGCACCGTCCTGCTACGAAATCTCTAGTTTCTGAGTAAGCGTATATCCTAGCAGAAGAAGAATTTTCACTAAATGCACAATTTTGTAATTTAAACTTAAACGCTTTATCTGCAGGCCCGCTACTCGCACTACTTTGTTGCGGTGGTTGCGGTGGTTGCGGTGGTTGTGGTGGTTGCGGTGGTACCGTCGTACCATTACTGCTGTTGCTTTCGCTACTTCCACTTTCGCTACTTCTGCTTTCGCTACTTCCACTTTCGCTACTTTTGCTGGAACTTCTGCTTTCACTACTTCCACTTTCGCTACTTCCACTTTCGCTACTTTTGCTGGAACTTCTGCTTTCACTACTTCTGCTGGAACTCCAATCGCTTTCACTACTTCTGCTGGAGCTTCTGCTTTCACTACTTTTGCTTTCGCTACTTCTGCTTTCGCTACTTCTGCTTTCGCTACTTCTGCTTTCGCTACTTCTGCTTTCGCTACTTCCACTTTCGCTACTTCTGCTTTGAGTACTGCTAAGACTACTGCTGTTACTGAGGCTGCTGCTGTTACTGAGGCTGCTGCTATCACTACTACTAGATTTAGAACTAGAGCCGCATTTTTCAGGACATGTTGTTTGAATATCCCACTCTGAATTATCAGCAGCACCAACTACTTCTACGCTCACCGTTAGAGGCGTATTACCCTCTTTTTCTTCAGGAGTTATCTCAAACTCAAGAGACTCAGCACCATTATTAAATGCTGCTTCTTTCGTCTCACCAGCAAAGGTTACCTTAGCGGTGTAAGTTCCTTGTCCATTAAAATGAACAGAAAAACAATGTTTTATAAACTCAGAATCATTTCCGTACTCAAAACCATTAGAAGTAAGATCTACGGTAAACTCAGTATTATGATTTCTAAAACCAGTTTGATGTGCTAGCTCACGAGAACCGCCATTAACAACTTCGTCACAAGGAAACTCTGCAGGACAAACTTCAGGACATTTTACATCAACTATTGTTCCAGACTTTTTAAGACGAACACCTTCAAAGAACATTTCTTCACCGTCTTGAGGCCTCCAAAAAATAATATATTCGCCAGGACCAACAGCCTCTGCTTCTCCGGGTAAATTAGCTTGTTTGCCCTTATTTGCTTCAGTTAGATTATTACCAAATCCAACGGTGAAATTTCTTACCTTGTCTGCCTCTGCTCCACCAAGGTTTTCAGTACATACTTGGGTTTTTACGTGTATGCAATAATCGCTGTTATTATTATCGGGCAATCCTCTTACAGCATCTGCTAAGCTTACTATAGCGCACCAACTTTCGGTGTTACCATTTTTATCTGTATTAGCATCGCAGGGATTTCCCTGACCAAAAGTTAATACCTCGCCACACTTACCATCAGCACAAGAATCAGTCACAGACCAGCAATCGGTAATACCATCTGCCGCAAGGCCATCTTTAATAATTCTTGTAAGAAACGGATTAGCACCTAGGTCTCCACCTCCTGGTTTTTTAGCATTAGTATAATCAGGACAGCAACAACGCGTTCCAATATCTCCCAATGGTCTGTATTCAGCCTCTCCTTGACAATCAACTTCTCTAAGTGTCACAGATCCCGCTTGATGCTGATTCTGAATTTTATCCCAAGCTTGCTGTATCTTATCAAGCTCAATCCCAACTTCAGGATCTTGCTCATCCATTTCCTCAAGTATCTCTTCACACGTCCTAGCATCACAAGGACACTCAGTTTGCTGCTTAACACAAGGATCCTTAGCCGGGTCTGGCCAATTAGCTTTATCAAGGCCCATGTTTGCATTCCACTCAAACATGTCAGCTAGTGCTCCCTCTGCATTAGGATTACCACAATCAGGGTCTATAACCATACCTGCGGGCCACGCTGATGGTTGACCATTATCAAGACCCTGTGCAAGCCTTCCTTTTCTATTTGCAAAAGGAGGACCTGGGGGTGGTTGCGGAGGTAATGTATCGCAATCTAAATTAGCTTCAGCCTGCCCACAATCCTTAGGTGGGTCGTCGGGCGGGGGGCATTCCTTATGTGTCGTTACGCAAGTCCCTTGGGGGTTTCCTGGGTCACTCCACATATCGGCAGGATCACAATCGTCTTTAACTTGGATAATGTCGCCATTAGCATTCTTTTGTCCGCAGTCTGGTGGAGGTGGGGGTGGGGGTGGCGGACACTTATCTACACCAACATCTATAGTTCTTCCGTCTGGAAGCGTAAAAGAATAAGTCTCTTCAGCCTCGTTGTTATCAAGCTCTATTATATACGCATCCCCGGAGGCCACGTCTGCTGCTTGTTGGTTCGTTATGTCACCATTAGCTACTAACGCATCAAGTCTTGCGGGATCTGTAATGACACCACCGGGATTATTTGGCGAATTTGTGTGGCTGTTAGCCGATACGTATACCACCAAAAAATTTATATCTTCTTCTAGGCCTAACGAAATGCTAGCGTTTCCTTCTCCTCCAGCACATAGAGAGTCTCCTTGTACGCCTATAACGTTCTGACAGGGAGGAGGCGGGCACAAACTATCAGAGCTGGTTGCAGCGCTGTCAGAATCATTCTTGCCATCAAAATCATTCGTACCATCAGAATCATTATCATTACTTCTTGATGACGGCGGTGAAGAAGGCGAGCCACATGGAACCCAATCTTCTTCAGGGTCACATGTAGTATCAAGACTAACTACTCTTGTATGGTTAGCTGCGTTATTAGGCAGTGGCTTCTCTGTGGGTAGGTCGCCAGGAAGTATAAGATCCTTATCAGTTTTAGGATCCTCTACTCTTTTGATTTTCCAATCTTTGCGTACTTTTCGCTTATTAGACATCTTTGTATCGATCACCAAGATCTATTACTTTATCCACAAAGTCGACATTAAATCTTTTACCGTATAGTGCGGCCTCTTCATCTTCATTTTTAAAAGACACAATGGATCCATTACTGTCCTCAAAAAAGACACAACCTACCTTACCATCAGAAGAACAAACTTCTAAAAAAACAGCTTCTTCATCTATGGGGAGTTTTTCCCCAGTTTTAGACCTAATGCGAATCATGACAGATAGGAATATATGTGTTTAAATACCTTCTGGAGCAGGAGAAGGATCATCTAAACCAGACATCAAAGCATCCATCTGTTGTTGCATCATACCAAGCTGTTGTTGCATCTCTTGAACTGCTGGTATTAATTCCTCAACAGCTCCAAATAATTCTTCTATAGGCGCACCTTCTTCTCCTTGTGGTGCTTGTGCTTCTGGTGGTGGAGGCGCTGCTTGCTGTTGCGTCTGAGCCGCATGCTGCTCGAAACCACCTCCGCCTTGCATCTCAGCTTGTATCATCTGAGCTAGTTGCTCTGGGGGAATGCCTGCTTGTTGTGCAACTTGTGCAAGCATGTTTTGATCCTGAAGAAGTTGATTAGGATCTACCCCTGCTTGTTGTAAAATCTGTAATATGCTTGTTGGTGGTTGTCCGCCAGGACCAGCAGGAGGAGCACCAGCAGGAGGAGCACCAGCGGCAGGGGGAGCACCAGCAGGAGGAGCACCAGCAGG